>Ga0207129_1010_pt1 | contig 67993 bp, 83 predicted proteins | sample Alteio_BWMinHeat_15_FD_153517 | JGI IMG/M metagenome (GOLD analysis project Ga0207129, IMG submission 153517) | Enriched cells from forest soil in Barre Woods Harvard Forest LTER site, Petersham, Massachusetts, United States -... | ecosystem: Environmental > Terrestrial > Soil > Temperate forest >... | reverse complement strand
TTTGGTGAGGATACCAATTTTTGGCTTGAAAAATCTTATATTTAATATTAAATGTGCCATAATTAACGGATAAAATGCATAGAAGAATAGATCTGCAACTGTAAAAGTTGTATCATAACCTAATAGATCATAGATGCCATAAACAGTTTCTCCAATAAAATTCATGGCAAATCCTATAGCTAAAACAAGATATGATTTTCCAAATACACGCGAACCCCAATATCTTTTTACTACAAAAAATGCAGCAATTGAAGAAATTAATGGGTTAATGACAGAAATGACATCAATTAGATGCGATGCATCATTTGGATTTGGAAAAGCTGCATATAGATATATTTGAAAAGCACCAACTATTCCAAAAATTACTAATAATAACTTTGGATCGATTGGGCTGCTAATCTTATCTGGCACTATGCTGGGTTTTTCAGAATTCTTTCTCCAATGCAACATTGAAGAATTACCTACATTGTACTACTTGAATTACAGAGCTTTTTTCTATTGACTCTTTTGCAAGCAAAACCTTGACAACTACTTTGTTCTTTTCTATGTTGATTGTCACATTCTCAAATATTGATTTGTATTTGCTTACCTTTTTCCCGTCATGGGTAGTAACATAGCCATTAACTGCCAGTAGACCATTGTCAATTAGTGCGTTTACTTTTCTATAACCGGATGTTTGTGGTATTTTTGCAATTTCAAGAATTTCTGAGATAATTCTTGACTCTCCTAAAACAACATTCAAAATGTTTTTCTTGTCTTCATCTCCGAATGACTCTAAGATTAATTTAGCAAGGGATGGATCTTCTATTGCAACCCAATTGATGTCTTGTGTCTTTGATTCTTCTAATGTAACAACATTCTCTAGGAATTGTCTCTCTAACCCTTCAGCTCCTTCCCCAAAAAATTCTCTTAATACTGTATCTAATTTAGTAAAATCTCCTATTGCCTGTGTAAGATTTATGCCATATTTTTCAAAGAGTCTATCTTCAACTTTTTGTAATGTTTTTTTGCCTAGATTCTCTTTAATAGTAGAATCCAGTGATTTTGCAATTAGGCTGTCTAATCCTGACATTATGTACATGATACGACAGAGGAGTTAAAATCAAGGTGTATGTCTCATGATGTTATGACAATACTTATTACAGCTCATGATATTTCCAAATATGGAAATGAGCCATATTATTCTTGATGAGGGTAAACTTAGACACTTACCATTTAGAGCACGGCTCGATAAATGTACTACGATTATAAAAAATGAAATTGACGAATCCCTTCGTTGGGATGCAGTATGGTTAGCAGGTGAAATTGCAGAGATGAACCCGGGCACTCCATTATTTGATGAAGTGGCAGATCTAATGAGCTGGGTATTAAAAAATGATAACAATGGTGTTGTAAAACATGAAGCATGTTATCAAATTGCTGCTAGAAATATGAGAAACAAGATCCCAGATTTGGTTCAAACTGCCTTAAATGACAAAAGCATAATTGCAAAGCACGAAGCAATCGAATCTTTAGGATTAATGCGTGCGTTTGATTCTAAAGACATGATCTCAAATAGTCTCAAAGATTCAAATCCTGATGTACGTGAAACTGCAGCTTTTGTTATGAAAAGATTGGAAAGACTACAGAATATAAAAGAAAAATATGTGCCATCTAAAGTAATCTAAGTCAATAATAAATTTAATCAATCGTAAAAGACCAAAAATAGAAAACATGTTAAAATTTAGATTTATGGTTTTTTACTTCACGCAATATGATAAATGGTGTTTTTTGTGATTCTTGCGGTAGAATTAATTCTGTATTATTAGCAAAAGTTTCCATATCATCATAAACTCCGTTTAATTCCATATCCTTTTCTAAAGATTGTAAATAATTTTCACTCCATTGCCAATCACTATCAGGATTACATGAATATACTATCCAATGGTATTTTCCATGGATCAACCGTATATCAAATGGATATGCCCTACAATCAAACGGTCTGTTTTCATAAACTGAGCACATTTTTTTGGATTCGTCCCAAAAAACACAAACATTTGAATTATTTTTTTTCTTAACAGCTAGTACTTTTTTATTTTTTATTGTAACTTCTTGAAGATATTCACTTCCAGATTTTCCAATGGATTTTAATCCACTTAAATCATGTAAAAATACTAGTGGTACTGAGGAGTTTGTACAACACCCCTGATGTTGGCAACTACCACATAGTTTAGTAAAACTAATCATGTTTTACTTCATTATCTCCTACAGTCAATTTTTGCCCACCACTATTCAATCTACTTCTTAGCAAGTAAATACCTAGAAATGCTAAACTTACAGAAATGATGCTAGTCATAGTTATGCTTTCATGTAAAAATACTCCTGAAAAAACAACTCCAAAAGCTGAATTTATAGAATAAATAAGAATTGTTCTTACGGCCCCTATCAGTTTTAATCCTGTAATGAAAAGAGCGGTAGACATACCTATGCTAACTATACCTATAATTGCAATAGCTGGCATGTGTGTAATATCAATTTTAAATGGAATCTGAAAGCCAAGAATTAAACACAAAGCAAATAATCCAGCTAAAAATGAAGCCAATTGAGTTATTCTTTGCGAACCCAATCTACTACTAATGTGATGTGACATGTTAATATCGAGTGCCCAAAACAATCCTGCCAAGAGAAGTAAGACATCTCCGAAAACTATCTTTGTCATCATTATTCCATTACTATAGAAATCATAGCCAATTGGCAAAACCACCATTCCGATTATTATCATCGCAAAGGGAATTCGTTCCATTTTTTGAAGTTTTTCACGGAAAATTATAATAGCTATCAAAATTGAAAACATTATTTCACCGTTATTAAGAACTGATGCGTTTAATGCAGTAGAGTCGCGTAATCCAAAAAAATATGTAATTAATGCTGAGCTTTCAGCTATTCCAATTAATGTTAAGAAAAATAAATCTTTTTTTCTAATTTTTTTAATTGAACCGCTTTTTCTAGTAAGTGTAGAAAAGAACAATCCATTGATAATAAAAATAAAGAATGATACAGTAATAGGATTTAACTCAGTAGTGATCTGGTCATTTGGTACTAACAATGCTTTTGAAAGGACCTGTCGGAATGCTTCTAAAGTTGCTGCGATAATTACAACCAAATATCCCAGAGTGGTAGGAGATGAAAGTTTGACTTTCATTATATCAGGCCTTATTCCCATATTTGGAAATCACGTCTGAGGTTATTAATCTTAAAGCAAGCCTCATTCACGTAATATGTCAAAAACGGTCGTTTTTTCATGGTTTTATTGTGATTTTACATCATAAGAAACAAAAATGCTTAATGATATAATGACCTAAAACTTCGGATTAAACACTCATAATCTTTGGAAGGTGTATGTGATTTTCTAACACTTACAGCTTGTTATATCAAAAACAAATCCTTTTGATTTTAAATTGAGCAAAACCGTTTCAAGACGTCGTCATATTGGTGTAATATGCCTCATCATAAGTATCACGGCAATAATATCAATTTTTGCCTATTTATCGTTCTATTCTAATATGAACATGGGGTTTATTGGAAATAATACAATATCAAATACTCATGGTTTAACAAATCATTCAACTGATGGTAACAACTCGACATTAAATTTAGATGATAATACGTCATCTATCTTAGTAGCAGTATGGATTGGATTGATGATCTTAGGAAGTTATCTGCTTTTTCATATTCACTTTAAGGTTTTACCAAAAGAGTAGATGGTTTTGTTCATAGCTTTAGAGTGTAAAGATAGGAAACATCAAGAATGTTTAACCATTCCATGTGATTGTCATTGTCATAAACTACATATGGTTTATCAGAGAATGATAAACTAATTTGCTTTAAGATAGTTAATGCAATTTTAAATCGTAAAATAATCTAATTTATGGAAATTTTAGTGTGGATTTTTCAAGTTCTAAAATTGGAACATATAATGACATGCCATCATTACCAATTTTATCGATAAAGCTAAATTCCCCGGATAATCTCTTCAACTCAATGAATTTTTTATTTGGTTTCTCTTTTGTGGCCATATAATGAACTGTACTGGCACCTACGCCTGCTGTTTGAAGAAATAAGATATCTTGATTATTGTATTCTATATGATAGAGTAGTGGAATGGCCCCCAGGACAGATTGAGAGGAATATAGTATTACCTTTAAAAGGTCTTCATAGGTTTTGTATTTTAGATAGGTTATAGACTCTCCTTGTGACATATTTTGAAGTGATTTTAAGGTGACATATTAATCCTAAGTACATGTCAAATTTTTTAAAACACACATCAAATTACACGTCATTCAAAACAAAACGATGCCCCACTAGTAGACTAAATTTAGCTTAAAACCAGCTTTTATGCCCAAGTATTACATAATTACCAGTAATTCTATATGGCAAGAATTGATTGTATAATGGTGTCACTAAAAAGAAAAAATTCTATAAAAAAATCAATTATAATAAGCAATGTAAATCACATATCAAAGTCAGAGTCTGAAAAAGCAAATGCTGACAGTCAACTTCAAAGTAGTATTAATAAAAAAATTGCCAGAACAAGGCGACAACGTGGATATAACTGGGAAGATACTTTGGTAAAACGATTCAATGCAACGCATGGTTGGAAGGCATTTAGACTTGGTTCGCCAAGTGTAGCATTACCAGATATCTTGGCAGTAAGTACTGGTGAAAACACCATTTTTACCATAGAAGCAAAATCTGGAACTGGAACAACACTTCCTGTTCCATATGATCAAATCATACGATGCTTAAAATGGATTAATACATTTGAACTCTATAAAACAAGAAAGATGATTCTTGCATTCAAGTTTCTTTCCAAAAAAAGAATAGGAACTGGAAAATACGAACGTAGACAACTTAGAGAGTTTTACAAAGTATGGGATGAATCAAATTCTATAACAGATTGTGTTTGCACATATGATGGAAAAACATATGCACTCATAAATGGAAAGAGACAGAAGCTTGAACTTGAAAACTATCAAATGCCATTTAAATCAAAACACTTGATATACTAATAATATCGAATACTTCTTTAATGACTATTTACCTCATTTAAGATAATGAGCTTTGAGAACTTTGTTGATGAAAGGAGTCTAATAAGTCATGATGCATTTGGCAATAAGGAAATTAAGCTTAAACTACTAGAGGTAGAAGACGATACACCAGATCATGTATGGAGATTTGGTGTAAGAGTTAAAGTAAAAAAAATTCTCATCACCATAAAACACATTCAAACTCAACAGATTGAAGAAGGCGAATTTGATCTAAACGCAATTGAAAAAGAGATGAAAGAAAAAAGGCATTATAGTTCAACAAATAGGTGGATACAAACAACAGATGTGAAAAATGGCTATATACTTAACACAAGACATTCACCTTTACTTAGTGACGCAGTGGCGCTAGATTACATCGTAATCTAATTGGACAGTATGTGTAATAATGGATTTAATTTTGAGGACTTCCAAATATGATCTTTAATATTTGATTTTAACCTACCTTCAAACAAAACAAAATTAATTCTTTGAATCTTCTTTTTGTTTTTTAAAGTCAGTCTTTTTAGTATTGGGATATTGTTTATTGTTGTACTTAAACCTGATTTTTGCATATAGAAATCAAGTATTTTCAAATACTCTGTTCCTCTTTTAGGTACGACAAATGGAATTGTCAAATATGATGTGTTTTTAGTTTGTTTCAAAACAAGAACTCTGTTATTGGATTTTATTATGAGACCAACACATTTTAACACAAATTTGCCTTTTGACATACTGGAAAACCAATCAAAAACATCATCATCTACAGTTACTACTTTCCTGAAAGGCTCTATTAACGAACCAATTTGAAAATACCTGCCAGAATGATATATCAATGGTTTTTTTGCCTCATCATGTGAAATTGTAACAGCCTTGCCTACAACCATAGTATGATCTCCTAATTTTTTCATTGTAACTAATTTACATTCAACATTAATTATACAACCTGCAATCATTGGAGATTTTATTTTTCTTGAAGGTAAAAATTCAAAAGCCTCTTTGATTTTCAATTTATCGATTTCTCTTCTAGAGTAACCACCAGCAATGTTTACTGCCATCGTTTGCCTCTCAGAGGATACATTTATTCCGAATTCCTTTGTTTTTTTAATATTTTTAAAAGTTACAGAATTTTCATGGATAAAGACTGCTATGAGCATTGGCTTGTATGAAATCTGCATTGTCCATTCTGCAGCCATGACATTTTGTCCATGTGGACCAAAAGAAGTAATCAGACTAATTCCTGTTGTAAAATATCGTTGTGCCTTTTCTGCTGTTTTTCTATTCAATTTTATTAAATCACACTTGTTCTGTTATTAGTTGTTTGTTTACAGAAACCTTTATGAAAGTAGGATTGAAGAGTGCAGACATGATAAGTCAAGAAATAACGGTTAATGGAAAAAAATTCCGTTTAACTATGACTGATCAATTATTAATGGATGTAAGACGTCTAAAGGCATTATACAATGCAGCATATGAAGATCCAGAAAGCTTTGAGGAAGTTAGCTCTGCAATATCAAACACAATAAATCAGATTGCCACTGCGGTAGAACCGCCAGTATCTGACAGTGATTTAGATGGCATGATACAGTCCATAATGAAGGCAGTAGATGAGAAAGCAAAAGAGACAGATGAAGCAAAAATAAAACATGCTGAGGATACGGCGAAATCTGCAAAAAAAGCAGCAAAACATGCACCTAAAACTACCAAGAAATCAAAAAAGTAACAATTTGTTGAGTTATAAATCAGAAAAATGTTCCCCGTATGGGTTATATCATCTAAAAACCATTAATTAATTATGCAAACGCACTGTGAATGTGGTATTTGTGGACATGTTTCTGAAAGTGAATGCATCATAAAAGAATGCAAATGTTGTCTTAATTTTCATACACGATCAGGACCTAAAAAATAACTTTATTTTCTTTTTACAACATTCTAGGGATCTTAGTAATAAAACAATCATGTTTGTTGTAATTTATTTAGAAATTAATAATACCATAAGGAAGACAAAATGCCTTGCTCTAGATTTAAATAAGTACTATCTACAGTTCCCATATTGCAATCTGGAGCTTTGCAAAAATGCATTGAGCCTACATGTGGTTCAGAATATCCTATTTCTGATATCAGAATAGAATGTGATCGTGGTCACTTATTAGATATAAAATACAAAGACACACCACCTACCTCACTTAAAGAGGTATTTTATAAAAGAAGAAATCACGCTAATGATATTTTTAATGAAAGTGGTGTTTGGCGATTCAGAGAACTGTTGAACTTTTGTCAAATAGATACTGAAGATTTTGAAGAGTATTCAAAATACCTTGTTTCGTTGGATGGTGCTGAAGGAAGATTATCAAAACCATACCACATGTCAAAAGTTTCGGATTATGTTGGGCTCCAAAATCTACTGCTTCAACCAGAGGGATACAATCCTAGTGGATCGTTCAAAGACAACGGAATGTCTACTGCAGTTACCCATGCCAAACTTGTTAACATAAACAAAATTATCTGTGCCTCTACAGGAAATACTTCGGCATCTGCTGCAATGTATGCAGCAAATGAGAATATTGAATGTGATGTATATATCCCAGCAGGAGAGGTAGCTCCAGGAAAGCTAAGCCAAGCATTTCAATTCGGAGCTCAAGTGATTGAGATAAAAGGAAATTTTGATGATGCACTTTCTGCCTCGCTAAAAAAGGCAAGCGAGGTTGGAGGATATACAGTAAATTCCGTCAATCCATTTCGAATAGAAGGGCAAAAAACTATTGTATTTAGAGCACTAGAACAACTAGATTGGAATCCTCCTGACTGGATTGTATATCCTGGTGGTGCGCTAGGGAATACATCAAGTTGTGGCAAAAGTCTCATGGAACTCTATGAATGGGGCTGGATAAAAAAAATTCCACGAATTGCAGTAATTAATTCAGAAGGTGCAAATACATTACATACACTTTACAACGGAAAATTTGAAGATACAAATCTACGTTGGAATAAAGGAAAACCAGATGTTGAGATAATTAAAAGATATTACACATACATGGATAAAAATGGAATAAGACCAAAAACAAAAGCTACTGCAATTCAAATTGCAAAACCAGCTAACATTCTCAAAGGTTTACGAGCGCTTGAATATACAAACGGTGTTGTAACTCAAGTCTCAGATCAAGAAATGATGGATGGAATGGCGTTAGTTGGTTTAAATGGATTTGATTGTGAAATGGCGTCTGGTGCGGTTCCAGCAGGTGTTAAAAAATTAATGGGTGAAGAAATTATTAAAAAAGATGATGTTGTAGTTGGAATATTAACAGGTAGGCAAAAAGATGCAAGTATCCCTGTAGATTATCACAAAAATCCTCAAAACAGGTTTGCAAACCCGCCACGAACTTAAGTTTCCTTTTCTATCTTGATCCTATTTGCTTGGTTATTTACTACTTCTTCTACAATTATTTTAATTGAATCAATCTCGATTTTATCGCCAACTTTTGGAATGTCCTTTAGTTTATCATGCAAAAGACCACTAAGTGTAGAATAGTCGTCGCCTTGAGGGATATCAGATTTTAATATCTCGTTTACAATATCAATCTCAACATCACCGCTTGCAAGCATAGTATTTTTGTCTAGGATTTTAAAATTTAGTTCAATTTTGTCGGTTTCATCCATTATCTCTCCTACGATTTCTTCTAAGAGATCTTCTAATGTTACACACCCTTCTACGCCTCCAAATTCGTCTACCACTATGGCCATGTGGGTTTGTTTTCCTTGCATTTCTCTCAATAATTTGCTAGTTTTTTGTTCTTGAGATACAAAAATTGGCTTTCTTGAAATGGATTCAAGATTTATCATTTTATCTTCCTTTTCAAGATGTTTTAACAAATCTCTAACATGTAATATGCCAACAATCTGATCAGTGGTTTCCTTGTATACTGGAATTCTAGAAAACCCACTTTTACTAATCACAGGAAGGGCATCAAATAGTAACATCGTGGAAGGCAACATGAACATTTTTGTTCTAGGAGTCATCACTGAATGGATTACAGTATCATCAAATTTTAAAGCTCCATGTACAAGTTCTTTTTCATGTTTTTTCAATACCTTGTCCTCAAGCCCTTGTTCTATAACACTGTAAATCTCTTGTTCTGTTATAGGTGGAGGATGGTGTGAGCTTCCTGCAATCTGTAACATCCCTCTAGTAATTTTTTCAAAAAGAATAACAAATGGATAAAATACGTAACTAAAAACCAAAATTATACCGCTGACTTTAAGTGAAATTTTTGTAGCGTTTGCAAAACAGTATGATTTTGGCGTTATTTCTCCAAAAACAAGGAGTATGAATGTCATAATTCCAATCGCTATGGCTAGACCATTACTGCCAAACAAACCTAAAGATATTTGTGTTGCCAATGCAGAAGAACCTACATTAGTTAAAGCATTTCCCAAGTTTATTGCTGCAAGCATTCTGCTGGGATTTGATTTCAGTTTATATAATGATGAGGAACCTTTTGTTTTTTCTTTTACAAGCTGATTCACCTTTGCTTTACTGACTCCTACTAATGCAACTTCAGAACCACTAAAGAATCCTGAAAAACAAACAAGGATTGCAAGAAAAACTATATCTAAAATTAAATTTTGGGTCATGATAAGTTATTACCACCTAGTGCATACGATGTTGCAACCAAGTTATAACCATGTTTTCTAAAAGATGAATATATCATAATATTTGTAGACAAATTGTTGTATGTATTATACTAGTTCTCGTCTCTTTTATAAGTTCACGTAAATTACCATATTATAATAAATATTAAAAACTGACAGCAACAAGTTCATCAATGATCAATTTTTCTCATTTCATTGAAAAATGTTCTTCGAGGATCTTTTTCTTTTCTTCCATATGGAATAGATCTTCAGTATGTTTGAATGCATCATTTTTATTTCGTTTGAATAACATTGCTTGCATCAAAAGATGGTTTTCAGGTACCACTATTCCTGTTTGATCATCAGAATAAGTGATTTTTACAATATCATCTTGTACTTCTAACATATCTGCATGTATGTGGATCATATTGGTGTCTTTGAAACTGAATTTTGTGGTTTCAGCAAAATCTCTAATATCTTTTGTCCCTTTAGCAGTATACAAAATAGCAACACCATATTCATTTTTGAAAAGATCCAAAATTTCAGGTGATGATGGAACTGTTTCGTTAAATCTAATGTCCATAGAATGTACATGCATCTGTCTTGTTGGCACTTTGAATGCACGTATAAACAATGGAGTGTCTTTGCCCATGTAGCTTTTCACATCATCATTATGATGCGGTTTACGTGTCCATTCAATCGAGTCTTTTACTTCAGTTTTAGAATCTTCTAAATCCGCCCATCTGCGTATGAGTGTTGCATCAAATCTTTTTATTTTCTTTCCATATTTTTCTTTGAGAGGTTGTAATATTCTTCCCATCCCTGTAACGTTACAACTTCCTTGCATAACGTATTTTTTATCAAATGCCTCAACATAATTTGCTCGAGAATTAAATATTACATCAGCAACTGCGTTCTCGCCTGTAATTTTTTCCCCTCCTTGGAAAATAGCTCTAACATTTTTTGGTTCATATAGATTTTTTTTATTGATATAACCATTTCCACCAGGAGCTGCGTCTATTACCAAATCGCATTTTTCTAACGCATCTTCGATTGTACCAGATATCTTAAAATTTTTAAACTGCTCTAGTTTATTTTTTGGAACATAAACTCCAAATCCTCTTGAAATGGCATCACTAACTTTATCGTCTAGTGAGTATTTTCCAATCCCTATTAACTCAACATCGGAATCTCCAGCAATAAATTGAGTAATTCTACTTCCTATAGAACCATAACCGTTAACAAAAACCTTTTTCATAATTTTTTTACTATGTTGCCCACTTATTTAGATAACCCTGACAAGAACTAAATATCGCAAAAAACTTTCTTATATTGTTGAAGATTCACGGTCCATCTCTTGGAATAGGCGCAGCTATTGCAGCCATAACAGTATTTGCCATATTCATGATAGTAGGATCAGGGTTTGTCAATTCTGTTGATACTACCACAAAACCTCAATATCCTGATAACGGAAAATTCCAGATGAGTCTACTCTCAGACAATACATCACCTGTACTTGGATCAAAAGATGCACCTATTACAATGGTGGAATTTGGGGATTACCAATGTTTTTACTGTAATCAATTCTATCATACCACAGAACCAGACATTGTGAAAAACTATGTAAATACAGGCAAAGTAAAACTTGTTTTCAAAGATTTGACAATAATTGGTCAGGATTCAATAAATGCGGCTCATGCAGCACATTGTGCTCAGGAGAAAGGCAAATTCTGGGAATATCATGATACGTTGTATAATAACTGGGCCGGTGAAAATACAGGTTGGGCCTCTTCAAAAAACCTACTTGCATTTGCCACTCAAGTCAACATTACAGCCTCTGACTTTAATGCCTGCATGACTGATGCCAAATACATTTCCGTAGTACAGGGTAGCGTATCAGATGCACATACACTAGGATTGACAGGCACCCCTGATTTTTTCATCATAGGGCCTGATAATTCTATAACTAAAATTGTTGGTGCTCAGCCATATGCTGCATTTGATGAGATTTTCAAGTCAAAACTCAAAATATAGCATAATTTTTGCATCTGATCTACAAAAGTGAATAAAAATTACGATTTAGAGGATCAAATTTAACCCTCAAAATCCTTATATCTGTAAGGTCGAAGGTGTAGCTATTGACCGTAGGAATTGACGACATTGCCCTCTATATTCCAAGACTGTTTGTAGATGCAAGAGATTTTGCAAAAGCACGAGGGATGGACCCAGACAAGCTCCAGCGCGGGCTAGGTATATCTAAAATGGCCATGGTGGACACAAATCAGGATCCTGCATGCATGGCAGCAAATGCTTGTTTAAGAATAATGGAAAGAGGCAAGCTGGCTCCAAAGGATGTCGGTAGACTGTATGTTGCCACAGAGTCATCATTAGATGAATCAAAGGCAATGAACTCGTATGTTATTGGCATGCTTGAACAAATCTATGGTGACGATTCTTTTGGTCATTGTGGTGGAATAGAATGTAAATTTGCATGTGTAAGCGGTTCTTATGCTTTGTATGATAATTCTAATTGGATAAGAGCTGGAGAATCTGGAGGAAAATCTGCAATTGTAGTTGTTTCTGATATAGCAAAGTACGACCTTGGTTCAAGTGGAGAATACACACAGGGTGCAGGGGCAATTGCCATGCTTGTTAACGATAATCCTAGAATCATGCAGTTTGATCCTAAAGTTACATCTACATCAATTAAAAATGAATATGATTTCTATAGACCATTTGGAAAGGAGACGCCAATAGTACATGGACAATATTCCAATTTGCTGTACATGATCCAGGTAAAGAAAGCCTTGATGTCATACAAAGAAAAGGCGTTATCAACAGGATTGATGAAACTAAAAGAGGGTGAGACAATTTTAGATTATATTGACTTTCTTAACATGCATCTACCATATAGTAACATGGGAAAGAAAGCATTATCATATCTCATAAGACATGAATGGCGAAAACTACCGCGTTGGAAAAAAATAATTGAGAAAATGGGCATGGAAGAACCAGTTCCGAAAGATCCACGAGGCACTATTGAATCAGTATTAGCAGATTCTGAATTTATGGCAAAAGATCACGAGTTTACTAAAAAGTTTGCCAAAACAGAAGAATTCCAAGATGTATATGAACAAAAACTTGCTAGTTCTCTTATTGCATCACAGATGATTGGCAATCTTTACACTGCATCTCTTTATCTAGGATTTAGAAGTTGTCTAGAGTTTGAATTCCAAAAAGGCACAGACCTTGAAGGAAAGAGAGTAGGATTTGGCTCATATGGCAGTGGAAGTAGCGCAATGGTGTTTAGTGGAGTGATTTTGCCAACATACAAGGAAATTGTAAAAGACATGAATTTGGAATCTGAGATGGGAAATAGAATAAAACTTTCATTAGAAGAATATGAAGAGATTCATGAAAACAAACGTGGACCAAATGAAAATCTTTTAGATAGTAAAAAAGAATTTGTCTTAGTTGATATAGAAAGCAGCCCGGAGATAAAAGGGCAGCGTAAATACATATACAAAGAATAACACAAAACAGATCCTAAAAATAACCAAAAAGAATATAAAATCAAGAATACAAAAATCATTTATGCAAGAACGTTCAATGCCAATTTGTTTTACAACTGATCAGTACAAAAAGATCGAAGAGATTGCAAAACGAAAAGGAATGCTGGACACAAGTCAACTTATCGAAGAAGTATTGAGTGAAATTTAAAACTACAAATATCTTCTTTTTTCATTTTATATTAAAACATCAAATTACAATATTGTTTCATTATCCTTTTTCCATGCTGGGTCTACTATGCACAAAAATTTTAAATCTCCAGAACCAACATTCTCAATATATTGTTTTGAGCCAGGTAAGACAAAAATTGTATCACCTGCTTCTACACTATCCGACTCGTTATTGATGTATAATACGCCTTTTCCTTCCAATATGTAATACACTTCTGATGTTTTCATTATGTGAGACACGGTAGATTTTCCGTGAGGTAAATTAACATATGCTAAACTATATCGAATTCTATTTACTACATGTTGAGGATTAAGTAGGTCATAAATTATCGCACCTTCATTTCCAGTAATTTTTTCAGAGTTTTTCTGATTTTTTATTATCATAAATTTATTCTAAATTGTAAAATTAACCAGATATAGGTTTATCAGAACGATTGAATACATTTTTGCATTAATATGGAAATTTTATTCCTAATGTTTTTTTAACCGATTCTCATAGCAAATTTATGGGAATCTTAAATCGTAAGCCTTCCTTTTGCTCAGTTTGTAAACAAAGTATTACACATAAACACAAACCAAAAAGAGAATGGGATGTAGAAGGACCGTTATGCGGAGATTGTTACATTGGTCAAATGCAAAAATATTATGATCTTAGCGTTAAACAAAAATGTGTCATATGTGGTATAGAAAAAAATATACCGGATTTATGGGAACCAAAATACCCATGGGAGATGAAAGGATTACTCTGTAAAACTTGTTTTGATAAAAAAGATACAGAATATAACAAATCAAAGACATTTTGTGGCAATTGTGGCAAAAAACTAGGTGTCATACGATACAATCCGAAACGACAATGGTCACTACAAGGTCAAATATGTAGAGAATGCTGGGATACTCAAAAGGCAAAGCTAGGTTAAGATGCATCTTTTTAAAAAATTCAAATGTGAGAAATGTCAAAAAAAATTCAAACAGTGTGAAGAGTTAATGCAGCATGAACAAGTAGTTCATGGAAAGGATATTCCATACGAATGTAAGGAATGCTGTCAATCATTTACAAGTATGGAGCAGATGAGAACACATCTACAAAGAAATCATTCTTACAGTGGAAAAAGCGATATCTAAAGAGCTTTTACTGTTTTTACAATCGGTGGACGTAATTTGTTAAAAACACGAAATCCACAAATACATTTTATTTCAGGCAATCTGCTTAATTCAGATTGGCTAACTTGGGTGCCACATCGTAAACATGAATAAACTACACTAAAGCTTGGTTGTTGTTGTGGTTTTGATTCGGCTTCTTCAACAATTGGAGTTTCTTCAGTTGCCATATATTTTCATCAAATTATCTGTAATTTTAAGGTTTAACAGAATTATTTTAGTGTGAGTTCAATGTAGACATCATTTGGAATTTTTATCCTCATTAATTGTCTAATTGCCCTATCATCAGCCGTAAGATCTATTACACGTCTATGTATGCGCATTTCCCATTTCTCATAAGTATTGGTGCCTTGACCACATGGAGATTTACGGGTTACAACGTTCAATCTTTTTACTGGCAATGGTGTTGGTCCTTTTACTTTGACACCTGTTTTTTCACCAATTCCTTTGATTTCTGTACACACACCATCAAGTCTGGGCAAACTGGTACTTGTTAATTTGATTCGGGCCAGTTGTGTCAATCAGACCACACTATTTGGTGAATTTTTCAGTGATCTCTTTTACAACGCCAGCTGCAATTGTTGCACCCATATCTCGAAGTGCAAACCTTCCTAATTCAGGAAAGTCTTGGAAGGTTTCAATTGGTATTGGTCTGACTGGTCTGATTCGTACTATTGCAGAATCACCTGCTTTTAGAAACTTTGGATCTTTTTCTTCTTCTGCACCTGTTTGTGGATTAATTTTTGATTCAAATGCAACAATAGTTGCTGCAACTTGAGCTGTATGTGCATGCATGACTGGTGTATATCCAGGCGCAAGTGCCGTTGGGTGATGAATTACAATGATTTGAGCTCTGAATTCTTTTGCAACGTTTGGTGGGCTATCTGGGGTTCCAATCACATCTCCTCTTTTGATATCTTTCTTTTCAATACCTCTGAGGTTAAAACCAATGTTGTCACCTGCTTCTGCAGATTCCATTTGAGTATGATGAGTCTCAATTGTTTTAATTTCTCCTAGTGCTCCTGATGGCATGACAATAATCTTCATTCCTGCTTTAGCAACACCAGTTTCAACACGACCTACTGGAACTGTACCTACACCTGTAATGGTGTAAACGTCTTGTATTGGAATTCGTAATGGTTTACCAACTGGTTTTTCTGGTAATTTGAAATCATCAAAGGTTTCAAGAAGAGTCTTTCCTGCCCACCATTTCATGTTGTCAGATTTCTTTACAAGGTTATCTCCCTTCCATCCTGACACTGGTACAATTGGAACGTTTTCTAATTTGTAACCGACAGACTTGACTAATTTTTCTGCCTTTTCTTTTGCTACTTTGAATGCTTGTTCAGAATAATTACTATCATCCATTTTATTAATTGCTACAATTAATTGACCCACACCTAGAGTTCTCAAAAGGAAGGCATGTTCTCTTGCTTGGCCTCCTGGGGCAATTGCAGTATCGGTTTCACCTTCTTTTGCTGATATTACTAGAATAGCACAGTCTGCTTCAGAAGCACCGGTAATCATGTTTTTAATAAAGTCTCTATGTCCAGGTGCATCAATTAATGTAAAGAAGTATTTTGGAGTTTCAAATTTTTGAAAAGCTAAATCGATTGTAATACCCCTCTCTCTTTCGTCTTTGATATTGTCCATGACCCACGCATACTTGAAAGTATCACCCTTTCCAGTCTTTTCAGACTCTGCAGCATGTGAGGCAATGGTTCGCTCATCAATTAGACCAAGATCCATCAACATATGTCCCATGGTTGTTGACTTACCGTTATCAATGTGACCTGTAACTATCATGTTCAAGTGTGGTTTTTTACTTGCGCTCATAACGAACCCTTCTAGGCATGGGCTTTATTACCATTTCGATTTTTTAAGTTTCTTTTCAATAAATTTTGAATAATTTACTGATCGTATCCTTTTCAATTATTATTTTTCACATACTATAAATCAAAGTGATTTCTGACTAAAATTATTGAAAATCACTGTTACAGTAATCAAAGCTGATGTTGGCGGAATAGGCGGACATACAAGACCAAGTGATGGATTGTTAAACGCAGTAAAAAATATTGTAAAACCCCAAGTACGAAACGATGGAAAAGGACTCTTAATTGATCATTATATCGGTTATTGCGGTGATGACATCCACATTGTTATGACTCATACAAAAGGAGTTGACAATAGAGAGATTCATCAACTAGCCTGGAAAGCATTTGAGGCAGCAACCCAAGTTGCAAAAAATGAAGGGTTGTATGGTGCAGGTCAAGATCTCCTAAAAGATTCTTTTTCTGGAAACGTAAAAGGAATGGGCCCTGGCGTTGCAGAAATGCAATTTGAGGAAAGACCAAATGAAGCCTTTACAATTTATGCTGCTGATAAGACAGAACCTGGTGCTTTTAACTATCCATTTTACAGAATGTTTGTAGATACTCTAAGTAACACAGGTTTAATCGTAAACCAAAATCTTGCAAGAGGTGTTAGGATAACTGTTATGGATGTTGAAAAAGGAAAGACTGCCCAATTGAACATGTGGGAAGACAAACCGACACTTGAGGCGGCTTTAATGTATCCTGGAAGATACGTAGTATCAGCAGTACATACTAAAGATAATCTTCCAATTCTTTCAGCATCAACAGATAGACTACATAACATTGCAGGAAAATATGTGGGAAAAGATGATCCTATTTGCATTGTAAGAACGCAAAAAGATTTTCCTGCAACTGAAGAAGCTGGTGCCGCATTTAGTAATCCGCACTATGTAGCTGGCAATACCAGAGGCAGTCATCACATGCCATTAATGCCAGTTAAACTAAATTCATCAGCAAGCATCAATTATGCAATACCAATTGTCAGCAGTCTTGTTTTTAGCATGCACAACGGCAAACTAGTAGGACCTATTGATGGGTTTGGAACAGCCGATTGGGATTATATCAGAACTATCGCAGTAAAACGTGCAATAGCAATGCGAAGTCAGGGCTTTGTTCATCCAGCTACACTAGTTCCTTCAGAATTAGAATATGCTGAAGGATACAGAGCTAGAATGAGTATACTTTGGAGCAGAATGAGACCAATACCATCAGGTAATGCTTCAAAACAATTTCAAAAACCAAATCACCCTCAACAACAAAAAACAAATCAGCCACAACACCCAAGGCCAACCCATCCACAACAAAATAAACCAAATCAATCAAAACCAAATCAACCAAAACCACAACAACCCAAGCCAACTCATCCACAACAACACAAACCGCAACAACATAAACCAAATTCACCAAAACCTGCTCAAACAAAAGAGTCTCCAAAATCAAAACTAACAGAAAAACCAAAAACTGAAAAACAGACAAAATAATAATTCCATTACTTTGTAAATAATCTACCGTTCATTTTATCAAAATTACAATTTTATTATACTGTGTGATAGATATTTTGTTGACTAGAAAGATTCAGATTTTGCTAATAGGGCATAATGAAAATGGGTCTACTCCTGAAGTTGAAAAAATTGCATATGAGACAGGTTTAGAAATTGCTAAATCAGGAGCTGTTCTTATTACAGGAGGCCTAGGCGGCGTAATGCATGCAGCATGTCATGGTGCAAAAGATGGTGGGGGGCTTACTGTAGGAATAATACCACAAAATGATCCATCTTTTGCAAACGAATATTGTGACATTGTTATTCCAACTGGAATTGGTTTAGCCAGAGATTTTCTTAATGCACTAGCTGGAGATGGAGTCATCATTGTTGGCGGCGGTTCAGGCACACTTTCTGAAACATGTGCAGCATACATGTACAAAAAACCTATTGCCGCAATAAAAAATAGCGGGGGAATAGCAGATAGATTTGCAGATCAATACCTTGATCATCGAAAAAATACAATGATAGTAGGGGTAAATTCTCCAAAAGAAGCTGTAAAATATATTTTAGAAAAAATTAATGCCTCATAGATACAAGTAGGGGATCTGGTTCATAAAATTGGCCGTATTTTTTAGCTTGTTCATTTAACGTGGCAACTATGTTTGAAATGCCAAGTTCTTTTCCAGTTTCAAAAAGTGGTTTTTTGAGTCCCATTCCAAGTTGTAATGCTTTTTCAATTTCAGGTATATCGCTTGCTTGATTTGTGACAAGCCAAGCTGCATTATTTAGCATGTTTGCAACAAGTTCGATTGGATCGAATCTTTTTGCCAACTCTTCTGACAAGGGAATACGTTCATACTTGTCTCCAGAATATTCATAAAATCCTGAACCAGTTTTTTGTCCTAGTTTTTTATTATCAAACAATTCTTGAATTTTAGGATGGGGGTTGATTACTTTTTTGTCTCTTAAATGCATCTCAATTGTTGCTTTGTGAATCACATCCAAGCCTGTGAAATCAGCAAGCTCAAAAATACCCATAGGAAAACCAAGCTTGAATTTTACTGCAGAATCAATTTCTGTCATGGTAGCATGATTTCTATCTATGGCCCATGCCGCTTCATGTACAAGTGGAATAAAGATCCTGTTTACAATAAATCCTGCAACATCTTTTTTGCATAAAACTGGTTCTTTTGAAACTGATTTCACAAAATTCATTGTTAATTCAACCAATTCTTTTGAAGTCTTTTGTCCTGGGATTACTTCAACTAGTTTCATAAGTTGAGGAGGGTTAAAAAAATGAATTCCGATGAATCTTTCTGGTCTTGTAGTTGTATTTGCTATTTCTGTAATTGGCAGAGTACTAGTATTTGATGCAAATACTGTTTTTTTATCTGCCACCTTATCTACCTCAGCATAGACTTTTTTCTTTAGTTCCATTATTTCTGGAACTGCCTCGATCATCAAGTCACAATTTTGTAGTGCTTTTGCAAGATCAACTTCTGGTATGATTCTTAAAAATATCTTATCTGCATCTTGTTGTGATAGTTTTTGTTTTGATACAAGTTTATCAAGACTCCATTTTATTTTCTCCATTGCTTTATCCAAAAATTGTTTTTCTACATCTCTAAGTATGACGTTATATCCTGACATGGCGGAAACCTGAGCAATACCATGCCCCATTATACCAGAACCTAATACCGTGATATTTTTTATCTCCATTAAAAAATGGATTACTAGATCCCTTTCTAAGTTATTCGGTCTCTAAGATTTTAATTATATCACATATCAAGAGATTAACTATAAACTATCTATGATTGATTTCAAATGAGCAGGCAAATCTGAAAGTTCTCCTGTATGACTAACATTGTTTTGCAAGACATCAGGTCCTATCCTGCGAACCTTCTGAGTTCCAATCAGCGTATCAATGCCTCTTTCTATGTCTTTGAGTGACAAAATATTTTCAAGTTTTCCAATCAAAATGTTTTCAATTTCATATTTATTTATAGCATATTGAAGTAAAATCAGTCGATCATTTAACGAAAGATTTTCCATTCAGTTAGAATCCATATGTGCAATAAAAAAGGTTGCTAAAATCTAATCAATTGAGCATAGCTATCTTCTTAAAACCCGAAAACAAAGATAATTAGATTTTGGACGTAGAAAAATTCACAGATGATGTGTATACAATTGCACAGCGATTATCTGAAGGAAAATCTCCTGAGATAAAATCAAAAATAAATTTTGTTCGCGAAAGACTAATTGAATTATACACTCAAAATCTTGTAAAAATAAACCATTCTGTACTTGAAATAATATGTGCTTCAAATCTTATCGCTGAAGGATATACAGTAGATGTTGAACAACACCTTTCTGATATACTAGTTTGTGATGTATTTGCAAACAAGGGCGATGGAACATTCATTATGGAAATTGAGACAGGGTTCACACCTCCTGACCATGCTTTAGATACTATAGATTACTATGTTGCCAGAATTGCAAGCAAAATATCAAGATACAGTAAATATTGTTCCAAATTTGCGTTAGCAACACCAGTTGTTGGAATTTTGCCAATACCAAAATTATTCTTAAAACCACCTATCAAAAGAACTCCTGCAGAGATACAAAAAATAAAAGATCTTTGTGATAGATTTTACAAGAATCCGCCTATTGATCCTGATGATATCTTAAATGCCAGATTACATTCAGTTTATTTAATAAATATCGACAAGTGCTTTGCAAAACAACTAGATCCATATGCATATCTTGAGCTAACTGAAAAGTTACAAGAAAAAAGTGAACTAGATTTGTAAACTGTAACTATGGTTTTTTAGAATTACGTCTTTTTTCCATACAAATTTTAATTTCCTCTAGCGTGTGCTCTTTAATTGGTTTTCCGCACATTGGACAAGTTGGATTTGGTTGTATTGGTTTACGTTCAAATTTCATAATCTGTTTTATCGTTTAGAAGATATAATTACTAACATTATGAAGTTTGTTGTGCGTTTTTTAGTTGCATAACTGAACGCAAAATAAGACTTGAGATACCAAGATGTGTTGTAAGAAAACTAGCTGTTTCTTCTAGTGCGTTATTTCCTCTATACCCTTCATCATATGTAATTTCTATTTCACCTTTATTGGTCTCAATGTATGCAGTAATAAGCGAATAAGGACCAAGTTTTTCATCTTTATTTTGTATGTAAAGATTCAAATGAATATTTTTTATCATGTAACCTTGTTCGGTAAAATTTCCAGAAGATAGAAGGACGATTGTTTTATCAGGGATTTTGTTTATTCTTTCAGGACTAGCAACGTCTATAACTTTCACACCATATGATGACAGATCTTTCTAAATAATTTTGCTTATTTCTCTTCGTCAACAGTTCCACCTTGTCCATAAATTGCAGGCATGGTAAGTGTACTGGTGATATGCGGCGTGTTTCGTACTTTGGATATTGCAGAATCTATTTTTGATGCGTTATCTGCAGATATTTTAACAAAAACATCATATTTTCCCATAACGCCATTTACTTCTACTACTTCAGGTAAAACCTTGATTATCTCTATAACATCTTTTTCACGTCCAGGAACACATGTTGCTAAAATGTATGCTAACATGGGATACGAAAGAAAATTTACTAATAAAAAGGCTTCTTGATTTTCATTTTACTTGATAGAAAAACAATACCTAGAACACCAATAGTTAAAATCAACATTGCAACTGGACCAAACTCCGGAATAACTATAGTACCAAATATTTGTAATTGAGTTGCATCTACAGGTATCATGCAATCCATTATTCTATCAGATGGTGTCTCTATTTGTACACATTGTGAAATTAAACCATCAATTTTTACAACCAACAAAGAACCAGGTGCATCTATGATTACCTTTGGAATCTGGAATTCTTGCATCACAGAACCGCTAGATATTGCACTTGCATTAACGGTAACAGTAACAGATTTATCTACAGTAGAAATCGAAACGTCACTGTATTTAATCAAATTAGTATTATTGCCTCTAACTTTGATGGCATAATCACCAACTGGAATTAGTTGCATTTGGCTTACCAGAACTACAAATGATGTTTTGCCGCTCTGATCTCCATATTTTATTTCAACATCATAAGTACCAGAAGTAGCATCTTCCCCTATCACGAAATCGTGAGTAAACAGATTATTGGATAAACTAACCTGACCTACTTCGTAAACATTACCTATGGGATTTCGAACTATAATTGTAACAGGATTATTATCAACAACTTTTGCTACAGAACCAGAAATGATAACTTTGTCACCTAGTTGGTAAACAGGTTTGTTTGTAGTTGCAATTATTCCAGTTGATCCTACTTGTGCATTTACATTATTTACAACAAAAACAGCAAGAACTGATATCATCAAAAGTGTGATGGCTAGTCGCATGAAGATTTTGGTGAATTTTTATTGTATTTAATTGTAGGTTTACAAGTGTTGACACTATAGATATACGTCTAGTCCTGTTTTTTTAGATGCCCCTAATTGTTGTTTTTCTAAAACCTTTGACATTTTATCCCCCATGTTTTTAGCTGCACTTACCTTTCTTTTTCCAATCCAATAATAGGTCTCATCAACAGTATCTTTTGCAATAAGAACAACCAGACGGCCAGTATCTTTTCTGCCTGTACGGCCCTTTCTTTGTATGTATCTGATTGAACTTGGTACATTATCAAAAAAAACAACAAGGTTTACCTCTGAAATATCTAACCCCTCTTCACCAACGCGAGTAGCAACTAGTACTTTGTATTCACCATCTCGAAATTTTTGTACTGTTTCAATCTGTTTTTTTTGCTTGAGTCCTGTTTCACCTGCTTTGCCAATTAAAAACCCCGCAGCAATTCCCATTTCAATTAATTTTTGATGTATCACGTCCACTGAATCTCTATAACTAGTAAAAACAAGCGCCTTACCTTGAAGTGATTCTATGATTTCTTTTAATTTTATTATTTTGGAATGTTCAATTCCTTTTGATTGAGCAAGTTTTGCAAGTCTTATAGCTTTGGCAAAATTCAAATCATTTTCAAAAAGGTCTTTTATTCCAATTCCTTTTTTCTCTTGTGTGCGCTCACAAAATCTCAAAAATGATGTAATGCCGTGAGATTCCAAAACATTTAGTGCATGAATTATTCTTATTGCTGTAAAAAGTGGTTTTGCCGCCTTTCTATTTTGTCGTATTACAAATTCCCTTGCACGTAAGAGTTGTGATAATGATTTACTATCAGAGAGATTCAGACCAGCTCTTCGTAAATCTTGATATCGTGATTCAAGTGCAGCTTTGATACACACTTGAATTTCTTTCATCTCTGGCGGAAGATCAACTGTAATCCATTGAGTGTTAGTTTGCTGAACATAGGGTATTACATCAGGACTTTCTTCATTTCTTTGTGCTATGCTTGTAATTTTTAAAATATTAAGAATTTCAGTTGCTTTGTCTTTTTCGCTTGGTAGTGTAGCCGTCATACCTAAAATTCTTACATCAGAAGTTTGGAATCTTTCTGCAATTCCAGAATATGCATAGTCACCTATAGTACGATGCGCTTCATCAAAGATTAACAAGTTAAATTGATTCGGGGATACAATTTGTCTATCAAGATCATTTTTTGTAATCTCCGGTGTAGCACATATTACACTGTTTATCCATAATTTTTTTCTTTTTGTAACGAGATCTTCGCCTGTTATTAGCGCAATATCATCTATGAGAAGATTTTTTTTTAAAAATTCATAATGTTGGTGTGCTAGAACTCTGGTCGGAGCAAGAAATAACACGCCTCCTGTTCTCCTTGATAAAAACTCGACAATAACCTGTAATGCTACCGTTGTTTTGCCCAATCCAGTAGGAAGAACTACTAGACAATTTTCTTTTATTGCCTGATTTGCAAGATTTACCTGATATTCCCTGTATTCTATAGATTCAGGCTTGATTAACTTGTGTTCAAAATACTGGGAATCCAATTAAATTCATCTTCTTTTGGACAAGTAAAAAGTTTCTTTCAATTTTATCTTTGTAATATTCTATGTATATGAATACGAGGTTATAACGATCACAAAAGTACTGACTGGACGTAATCTGTAACATCACATAATATGACTCTCACAATATTGAAATTAGCTGTATAATGTGCGTTTATTATGAAACTTGCCGAGGTATGTAAATTTGGAACCTCTTGAATTTTGTGATCTTTGCTTTCAGCGAGGAAAGACCAATCTCTGTGAAACCTACAAAAATACATTTACAAAAATCAGTCCATTACATTTCACACAGCAAACAAGACTAGATAAAATTCTAAATAGATTAGAAATAAGACCGCGATTAATAGACAGACGTTGGACGTGTATTGTTGATTCGTCAAAACGAGCGGAGTTTCTTGATTCATTATGGGGAATCAACGTTACCATGCACACCTTAAATGATCACGTAAAGGTCTTGGCAAAACTATACAAGCCTGACTCGAGAAGATTAGGAGCACTTGAAGAATTTGAGCTTCCAAGTATAGAATCATGGGAGGAGTTTAATCCCAAATCAAGGGTTTGGGACATGGTCAAAGTCAAACAAAAAAATGAAAAGTTTTTTGCCAAAGTAAATCTTGGGAATATTTTAAAACATTCCAGTTTTGAAGGAACAAGCTATTTTCGTGCTTATTTGAATAGTGATTTACCAGTACTTGCCCCCATGGAAAAACGTGGTGCGTACAATATCATGGCTACCATTACAGAACCTACCACGGCATATTGGAAAACAGATAGTACGAATGAACGTGGATTTATTGAAAATAAACAGTTAATCAACATTCCTGATGAAATTTTCAATATTTTGAGAAGATTAGGAACTATGGACAAAAGAATTCCAGAAATGTTAATTTTTGAAAATGTTGATTATGAAATTGTAAAAACAATACTAGGATGTATTAAGATAGACTTGATAAAATCTACTGATACTATGACTGCATTATTTGACAAAACTTCGGTGACGCCAATAATAATTGAAAATTTAGAAAAAGAGCGCCTTCAAGCTATGTTGGACATAATCACAGAAATTGGCGGTAAAATTGAAAGCGAGAATGAACATTTTACCATATCAGGAAAGAAAGGTTCAGTAAAACTAACTTTTGTAGATAATGATAAAAGCATTCAGGATGGTATTGAAATTCGAATTTCAATATCTGCGTTTGAAGACCCTAGCAGATTTACAGAAATTTTATACATGATAAAAAAAAGACTTGGTCTTCAGGATCTGCCTCTTGAAACTATGGTCAGCCAACATTGGCCAATAATCACAGATTCTGATTTACAATATGTAGTGCAATCTGCAATTTCATGGTGGGCAAGTAACTCGGTCCTGGCATCAAACATAATTGGTGAAAAAAATAAATTTATCAAAGTAAAAGAATGGTTTTCCAAAATTAAAGAAGGAAAGCTTAGATCAAATTTAGATACCATAACATTAGGAAAGATTATCAAATTCAAAGAAGCTAAACAATAATGTACTAGTTAAAACATAAAATCAATATGAACAAACCCTTTGAGCGTCCAACATGGGATGAATATTTTATGCTGCAGGCAGAATTAGCAAAGCTTCGTTCAAACTGTATAACAAGACAGGTAGGAGCTGTAATAGTACGTGATCACAGGCAGATAGCAACTGGATATAATGGGACACCGCCAGGTGTGACAAATTGCTATGAGGGAGGCTGTAAGCGATGCATCTTACGCAGTGAAGGAAAACTACAGTCAGGAGAGGGTCTTGACAGATGCATTTGCAATCACGCAGAGGCAAACGCCATAATGAATTGTGCTATACTTGGAGTTGGTTCTGGCACAAAAGATACCACGCTTTACACTACTTTTGCAACATGTCTTGAATGCAGTAAAATGGCAATTACAATTGGAATCCGACGCATTGTTTGCCTTGGTTCATATCCAGAAACTGATTTTAATCTTTTAAAAGAAGCAGGAATTCAAATAGATACTTTAGATAAGAAAAAAATGCAATATTGGATAAACATTCTACTTGAGGATACAGAAATGAATCTTATCCCAACAAACTAGGTATAACATATGCAACAAAATATCATGGGTGCGGTAGATGAAGTAACAACAACAATGCCACCAGCATTACTTGTTTCTGCAACATATGACAGCCAAAAAAAATCTGTAGTTCTAAAATTCTATGAACCTAATTCAAAAAAAATTCTCTTGTGGACAGACAATACTGGCCATAAACCATACTGTTATTCCAAACTAGATCCTGAAGAGCTAAAATTTTTATCAGATAGAAAAGATGTATTGGAATTAAAAAAAACTGAAAAAATAGATCTTCTCAAAGATAGAACAATCAATGTAACAAAAATCATAGTTGCAGATCCACTTGCCATAGGCGGCACTCAGACAGATAAGAGCATTAGAAACATAATTGAAACCTGGGAATCTGATATAAAATATTATGAAAATTATCTTTATGATTATTCCCTAATTGTTGGCAAATACTATACTATCACAAATGGTAAGTTAGAAGAATACAGCTATAAAATCCCAGATGAAGTTCAACTTGCGCTAAAAGGATTATTGTATGATAAAGTAACAAACATGGGAATTATTGATTCTAAAGAGTTTCAAAATCACATATCAGATTGGGCAAATTTGCTAAACCAGCCAATCCCAAAAATTAGAAGAGTGAGTTTTGACATAGAGGTGGAATCCGAGACAGGAAGAATTCCAGATGCAAAAATAGCTGATAAAAAAATCACAGCGGTCGGGTTTTCTGGAAGTGACGGTCTAAAACAAGTCTTTGTACTACAAAAGAAAGACAAGCAACCTGGAAAAAGTGAACTTTCCTCTGACATCAAAGTTTCATTTTATGATGAAGACAAAGAAAAAGAAATGATACGAGATACTTTCAAGATTTTAACAGAATACCCGTTTGTAATTACCTACAACGGTGACGATTTTGATATGCCATATATTTACAACCGAGCTGAAAGACTTGGAATAGATTCTAAAGAAATTCCACTAATAATGATGCGGGATTCTGCTACTCTAAAACATGGAGTGCATCTTGATTTGTACAGAACATTTTCAAACCGTTCATTTCAGATTTATGCATTTAGTCACAAGTATAATGATTTTTCACTAAACAGTGTTTCAGAAGGATTGCTAAATGAATCAAAAATTGATTACGACGGGGAGCTTGACGATCTTTCATTATACGAGCTTGCAAACTATTGTTACAATGATGCAAAGCTAACACAAAATCTGACAAGCTTTAACAATGATCTGCTAATGGATTTGCTAGTTGTCATAACTAGAATTGCAAGAATGCCAATTGACGATATTTCAAGAATGGGAGTGTCACAATGGATCCGTAGCTTGTTTTATTTTGAACACAGAAAACATAATTTTTTGATTCCACAAAGACAGGAGCTTGATCAAAAATCTCCATCTGCATCCACCGAAGCAATCATCAAAGACAAGAAATATCGCGGAGGACTAGTTGTGGAGCCAACAGCCGGGATTCATTTTGATGTATCCGTAATGGACTTTGCAAGCCTGTATCCTAGTATAATCAAGGTACGAAATCTCTCATATGAGACAGTAAGGTGTGTACATGACGAATGCAAGAAAAACACCATTCCTGGAACAAATCACTGGGTATGCACACGTAAAAACGGTCTTACCGCAGTTTTGATTGGCTCTTTGCGGGATTTGCGAGTAAACTATTACAAAAATCTTGCAAAAAATCCATCACTTGATGAGAATCAAAAACAACTGTATACGGTAGTAAGCCAGGCGCTCAAAGTCATACTCAATGCAAGCTATGGTGTAATGGGTGCAGAAATATTTCCGCTGTATTGTCTGCCAGTAGCAGAAGCAACTACAGCCGTTGGTAGATATACCATTTTGGAAACAATTGAAAAATGCAAATCAGTTGGCATCGAAGTATTATATGGTGATACTGATTCATTATTCCTAAAAGGTCCTACAAAAGATCAGATTCAAACTGTTGTAAGCTGGGCAAAAGAACAATTCGGCGTTGACTTGGATCTTGACAAAGAGTACAGATATGTGGTATTAAGTACAAGAAAGAAAAATTATCTAGGAGTACAAAAAGATGGCAAAGTCGATGTCAAAGGTCTTACTGGAAAAAAATCCCATACACCACCATTTATTAGAACTCTATTTTATGAAATTTTAGAGATTTTATCAAAGGTAAAAACAACACAAGAGTTTACCGAATCAAAAGAAAAAATCAGTGAGATGATAGCAGGTTATGCAAAAAAATTAAAAGCAAAACAAATTCCACTTGTTGAACTTGCATTTAATGTAATGATAAGCAAAGCCCCATCAGAGTATGTAAAGACCGTCCCACAACACATCCGTGCAGCCAAACTTTTAGAACAGATTAGAGAAATAAAAAAAGGCGACATTATATCATACGTGAAAATAATTAACAAGCCAGGTGTCAAACCCGTTGAACTAGCAAGACCTGATGAAATTGACTCTGCCAAATACATGGAATTTATGGAAAGTACTTTTGATCAAATTCTCTCGTCTATGGACCTTGACTTTGCCACCCTCATTGGGGCACCAAAGCAGACAGGATTAGACCAGTTCTTTTGGAACTAAGTGTATTGTTTTAAACTATCGAGTGTAATTAGGTTATTCTAATATTCATACAATTTATAAGAGGATCATGTAATTTTTATAAATATGCGAAAAGATTCATGTAGGTCGTGTGGAGAAACTTTGCAAGAATTTCAATCTTGCCCCGACTGTAAAGAATGTATACAATTCAAATGTATGCACTGTAGGAAAATCGGAGAAATCCAAATACATCCAGAATGCAGCATGCCAAGCAATGCTATTGCAAACTAGATTTAGTTTGTCTTAATGTTAATTTTAAAAAACATTTCTGTAGTATACTATTATATGATGTAATATCGACAGCCCAACTAGTAAAATGAGTTACCTTGATCTTTACATGAATAGAAATCCCCTGATAACTAGTCCAAATGAAGAAGGCGATGTATCTGCAATAGTATACGGAGTTCCATTTGATTCAACACATTCTTTTAGACCAGGAACCAGATTTGGACCAGATGCGATAAGACTCGCATTAAACAATATAGAAATATTCTCCACAAGATTTAATGTTGATTTAGAAAGCGTAAACATCGAAGACTTGGGAAATACAAGACATACCGTTGTTGCAGCCGAAGTGATAGACATGGTAGGAAAGATAACTGCGGAACTTGCCAAAAGAGAAAAACAGTTAATCATCCTAGGTGGAGAACATTCAATTACTTATGGAACATACATGAGTTTTCCAAAAGAAACTGGCTACATTGTTTTTGATGCACACTATGATTTACGTGATGAATATGCAGATATCAAACTCAGTCATGCGGCATACCTTAGAAGAATAATTGAAAAACGTGGAGCTGAAAACATCATTCATGTTGGTGCAAGATCCTTTGTAAAAGAAGAGCTTGCATTCAAAGAAGAACACAAGGTGAGAACCATCACGGACAAAGATATTCGTGAGGGAAAAGGCTCAAAGCTAGTAAAAGATGCAGTTTCTACGTTTGACAAAATTTATCTCAGTGTAGATTTGGATGTATTAGACCCTGCATTTGCGCCAGGTGTTGGAAACCCAGAAGCGTTGGGCATTACCTCAAGAGAACTCTTTGACATGATATATTCTTTAGAAGAAAAAAAGATACCATGTATGGATATAGTAGAACTTTGCCCACCATATGATAATGGTGCAACTGCGTCACTTGCTGCAAAGCTAATGTCCGAAGTCATTGCGATGAATATTTCACATTAAGAAACAAAATAAGCAAGACTTGCTAATACTAGACATGGATTCAGACACTCAAGAGATTATGAAAAAAGGAATGAGTTTTTTGGAAGACGGTAAATATGAAGAAGCTCTTGATTATTTTGAAAAAATACTGGTGACCAATCCAAACAATCCTGACATTTGGAACAAGAAAGGTGTTGCTCTTCGCAGTTTGGGCAGATATGATGAAGCAATAGAATCTTTTAACAAAGCTCTGGAGATTGCCCCTAGAGACTTGGATGCATCATAATCATATTAGAAAATATATTTCTAGATAATTTTTATATTTAGACCATAATTTGCGGTCGCTTTGAAAGATGCTTGTTCATATTTAATCTCATAAGTGGCTTTCCTAGAGTTTCTTCTTTTATTGATTTTATCAATTCGTCAATTGAAAGAATCTTTGCATCAGCAGATTTCCTATCCCTTATGCCTATTTTCTCAGCATTTACCTCTTTTTCGCCAATAACAATGATGTATCGTATCCATTCTGTTTCTGCATCACGGATGCTTTTTCCAACGCTTTCGTTTCTGTCATCAACATCTACCCGTATATCATTTGTTGATATTTTTTCTGCCAATTTTTCACAATAATCAAGAAATTCTGGCTTTACTGGTATGAGTCTAACTTGTGTTGGTGCAAGCCATAAAGGAAATTGTGGTTTTTTTCCTTCAGAGGTGTCTTTTGCTGCTTTTTCAAGTAGTGCATAAATTACTCTTTCAATGGCACCGCTTGGAGAGTTATGCAGTATGATTGGATTTAGCGGTTTGTTGTTTTCATCTATAAATTCAATGTTATAGCGTTTACCGTTTTCAACGTCGATTTGATCTGTAGATAGTGCCGATGCTTTACCCATACTGTCTACATAATTAAATTCCCATTTTAGTACAAAATAGAAAAATCTCTCTTTCCACATCTCAACTAGTACTGGTTTTCCAATCTTTTTTACAAGCTCCTCAATCAAAGATTTATTTTCATTGTAAAATTCTTCAGTAAATCTGATTGCCATTTCAAGATCAGCCTCTTCCATACCTACACCTTTTATGACTTCTCTTGATAGATCAAATCTTTTTCTAAATTCTTCTTTTGCTTGTTCCATATCTTTGCACATGGCATGGCAATCAGGCATTGTAAATGCGCGCAGTCTTCTCAGACCTACAAGTTCGCCGGATTGCTCTTTTCTGAAACTATATCTTGTCAATTCGTATAGTTTTAGCGGCATATTTTTGTATGATAGTTGAAAGTCCTTTGCCATTAAAAATTGGCCAAAACAAGCCGCAAATCGTAGAAAGAGTTGTTTTCCCTCAGAATTGATGTTATACTGTCGTGCTGGGAATCTGTGAAAATAGCTCTCCATACTTGGATGGTGAGAGTCATACATGATGGGTGTCTCAACCTCTAATCCTCCATACTCCATTACCTTGTCTGTGACATATCGCTCTAAGAGAGATTTTATCAGTCTGCCGTTTGGGAAAAATCTCATGTTTCCAGAATCTGATGCTGGTTCATAGTCAGCTATTGCCATCTTTTTCATTAATCTGACATGTGGAGGAGGTTCGTCAACAGATCTTTTCTTTGCAGATTCATATTTTGCCAAAACTTCAAGACCTGAATGTTTTGCAAAATTAAATTCCTCAACTTTATGCATCTTTCCATCAGTCGTCATAATGTGCCAATACGATTGGATTTTTGATTCTGCCTTGACAGCATCTGAAGTAGAATCCGTATCATCTGCAGTAATTGTTTTTGAATTTTCTGCCAAAGGATGACCTTTGACTTGAATTTTGTAAGACTTTGTCCATCCAAATGGCGCTCTTGATACTTCAAGATCCGTGGCAAGTGATTCCATTTCTTTTAATATTGATAATGCAGTACTTGGAGATGCAAGCTTTGAGCTAAGATGCGCATATGGATACAACAATAATTTTTTACATCCTACTTTTTTCATTGATTCTGTGATTTCTAACATTGCTTTTTTTGCAACAACAGAGTTGTCACCGTCTTCAATTGCTACAAATGCCACTACAACCTCATCTAATTTTTTGGAAGAAGGTTCAATCTCCTCAGCTGACTTTATCTCCTTTTTTACAGGTGTAAATTCAATACTATCACAATGAAGTTGTAGTATGCGCATGTTTTGTTTCTTTTTTTGTTATCGACTTAAATGTTATGAAAATATTAAAAATGGATCGGAAGGGATTTGAACCCCTGACCACCGCAGTGTGAGTGCGGTATCCTACCAGCTAGACCACCGATCCGAGATAACCTAGGAACGAGTATTATTTAGTTGTTGAAAACAGTCAATTTATCTATCAATTTTTTATTTTGATTTTAGTCATTTAGTTTTAACAATATTTTGGCTACGTTAGCGCCAATTTTTTTGACTTGATCTTCTTGTTTTTTGTCTTTTAATGTACCATCTTCATTGAATGCCTCATGAGCTTTTGCTATTGCTATTTGATCTGGTAGTACTATGACTCCAATGTTTCCAAGTATTGATCTTACATGGACTAGTCCTCTAAGACCACCAAGTATACTTGGGGAAACGCTCATTATTCCTGCAACCTTATTTTTAAAACAAGCCAAAGGAATTTCACCTTCTGACTGACGTGATGTCCAATCAATTGTATTTTTAAAAACAGCTGAGATAGAGCTATTATACTCTGGTGAAGAAATAAGAAATCCCTGGTGTGATAACATAAGGTCCTTGAGCTTACGTGCATTAGAAGGAAGCCCGTCTTTTTGCTCCAAATCTCCATCATAAATTGGCATTGGAAAATCCCGAAGATCAATTATTGTGACATCCGCACCTCCTTCTGTTGCTCCAATAGAAGCTATTTTGACTAGTTTTTTATTATATGAATCAGTTCTAGTACTTCCTGCAAATGCAATAATTTTTGGTTTTGTCATTGTTAAATCAATTTTGACTTATATTGTTCTTAGTTTGATATAAAACAGATGGCTTCAGAAGCTCATCAAAGGTTACTAAATTCATTAGCAAAATCTATGGAAGGTGTTGGAATAACCATTACACATTTGGATATTGATGGAACTCCAGAATATTTTGATGAAACGTATAGAAAATTACCCGTTCCAAAAGAAAGAGATGGGTACAAACCAGATTTGGAAGGAATGAAAGGAGTTTTGAGGCACCTTGGTGAGGCAAAAATTAAGATTAAAGATGATGAAAATATTGTTTCTCAATTCAGGGCATTTACTAGTCTAGAGATGAACGGTAAGGAAATTCCCCTTCATGTTGCAGTACCAAAGTCTCTTAAAAAAGAACTGGAAAAAAAGTTGTACAAACTTGATCTGTATAAAAAATACAAAAATGGTACGATCAAGATCTGGGCAGAATAATCATATGAGATTATTTGGAAAATACGATACCCATGTTTAGATCCACCCAATCAATTTAGACTAAGCTAAATTATGTAGCCTAAGCTAAATTTTATATGAGGATTGAACTATCATGCAATTATCACAATGCATTCACCCAATTCAAAAATATCTCGTTTTATGAGTATTTTTAGAAAGTTCATTGCGTATTCTGGTCCTGCACTAATAGTAAGCATAGCATACATGGATCCTGGAAATTATGGAACAGATCTACAAGGTGGAGCTGCTTTTGGTTATTCGTTACTCTGGGTTGTATGGCTTTCAAGTGCTATAGCGATGCTAGTCCAGTATTTATCTGGAAAATTAGGAATTGCTACAGAAAAAAGTATGGCCGAAATTTTGCGGGAAAAATTAGGTAGAAAGTTATTCATCATACCATATTGGTTAAGTGCGGAAGTTGCAGCGGCCGCAACAGACCTTGCAGAATATCTTGGAACAGTCATTGCATTAAATTTATTGTTTGGAGTACCAATGATCTATGCTGCAATCTTTGGAGCCGCAGATGTTATCATCATATTAGCACTTACATCAAGAAGATTTCGTCTACTTGAACAGCTCTTTTTGCTTTTTGTTTCAATCATAAGCTTTGGCTATGTCTATGAGCTGTTAGTGGCACCGCCAACTATCCATGGAATACTTTCTGGTTCATTTTCTCCTCACTTTGTAAATTCTAGTGCATTGTTTGTTGCTGTTGGCATAATTGGCGCCACAGTAATGCCACATGTTGTCTTTTTACATTCTTTTCTTACAAAAGAAAAAGCAAGCGGCAAGACACTTGGGGAGAGAAGGAAGATGAGAAGACTACATCTTGCCGAGACCGTATTTTTGCTCACCATAGCTGCCTTGGTTAATGCCGCAATCTTACTAATGGCTGCGGTTGCATTCTATCCCAACAATTCTCAAATTCAATCAATCTCGGAAGCTTACAAAACACTTGTGCCTTTGTTTGGAATATCTGCAGGAATAGTTTTCGTGATTACTTTGCTCTCATCAGGTATTGCTTCATCTGCTGCAGGAACAATAGCAGGTCAAATAATAATGGAAGGGTTTTTGGGGAAAAAAGTCAACATGTGGCTACGAAGAATTATTACAAGATTTGTAAATGTGATTCCAACCACTGCTGCCATACTGCTTGGCTTTGATCCTTTGCATATACTAGTGTATAGTCAATTCATTCTAAGTCTGATGATACCAATTGCAGTAATACCAGTTGTCATACTTACAATGAACAAGAAATTGATGGGTGAGTTTGTGAATAGAAAAATTACAACTATAATTGCATCAGTTTTTGTAGGAATAATTGTAGGATTTAATTCATATTTGTTATTGAGTTTATGATAAATGTATGTTAGTTGACTGAGTATGAACCAATTCATTAGATTCTATTGTTTTGATATGTTCAGTAAGACCATCTCGTAATATTTTTCTCCTTCTTTCATATTCATCACTTTCTAATAGCTTGACTGCCTCGCTTGCCTGACCATTGTTAACAAGTTCAAATGATTTGGTTTCCATTTCTACAAGATTAAGATTTGCTTTATCCATAGCTAAAAAGAATTCTTTATCTTTTTTGTCTGCAGTTTTAATAGTCTTTTTTAATAATTTATCTGATAGTGGTTCTAAGGTTTTGTATCTTTGTTCCCACTTTTTATCGCCAGTAAAAGCATAATTCCGTGCAGCTTGTGCTAACGCTTCTTCATAGTATCTCATAAGTTGAACATCATGCGGCACACCACTAATGGACGGGTTTATCTTGACTTCAAGATCATCTTGAGCCAGTGGTAACAAGATAGTAAATGTGGTTGGGTTATTTTTGACAGTTATACTACCGCCGTGTTGTTCTATTATATTTTTACAGCTTACTAGTCCCAATCCAGTACCTGTCTGTTTAGTTGTAAACAGAGGATCAAATATCTTTGGAAGAATTTCATCTGCAATTCCTGGTCCTGAATCTTCAATTGAGATGCATGCATTGTCTTTGTCACATGCTATCTTTATGGTAATTTCTCCCTTGTCTCCTATAGATTGAATTGCATTTGTTATCATATTGATAAAGACAATCTCAAGTTTCTTTGAATCACACATTATTTTAAGATCATTTTGCGGTAAGTTAATCTTGATATTATTTGGTTTTGTTATTTTGTCAGATGATTCCTTTATAATCTCAACTAGAGAGTAATTACTCAATTCAAGTGGTTTTATTCTAACAAAGTCAAGCACATCCTCAATCTGATGGGACATTCGTGTTATAGCTCTATCAATAATATCATATTTTTTTAGAATACTTTCATCATACACACCATTTTTGGATTTTAATTTCAATATCTCAACAGTATTCATTATGACAGATAACGGATTTCTCAAATCATGCCCTAATCGTGATGCAGTTTCACCTATTGCTATCAATCTGCTATTTTTAGCTTTTTCTTCTGAGATAGCTAACTGTTTTTCTTTTTCTATCAATTCATTCCTTGTTTTATAAATCTCAGTCATATCGATTATCACACTATTGCCTCCTGTTCTTTTTCCATTCTCATCGTATAGACTAGTTGTACTAATCAAAGTTGGAAAAATACTTCCATCTTTTCTTTTAAGCCAGATCTCACGATTTACTAAAGTCCCTGTTTGTTTCCATGTTTCAAACTTATCATGCAGAGCATCAAAATGTGATTTGTCAACAAAGTCAAATATTGATTTTCCTATAATTTCCTCTTTGGAATATCCTAGACTATTTGCATATACGATATTACAATCTGTTATGACCCCGTCTTCGTTTATGGTACGACAAAGATCTGGCAATCCTTCGTAAAGAGATCTGTATTTTCTATCAGCCTCATTCTCTTTTTCCATTTTTATCAATTGCTCAGCTTTCTTTTTCAAATTATTATAGACCAACTTTATCGTGAAAAGAATGGTAGCAATATTTATGATAGCAAGAGAAACCTGCAACAATGTTTGCGTAAAATTTGCGTTTTGAATATCTGATGCCAGATTAACTGTCAAAATGTCATTTTGTTCTACCAACCTATCAGCAAGAGAAGAAATTTCTACTAATGTTGTTTCTTTATTGACAGAATCAGATTTAACAAAACTTTGTATTTTTGCTTGGTAATCTAAATACAAATTATGAATATTTTCCCACTGTCCATTAAACTCTTTAGGCAACGGAGGTAGAGTTATGCCCATCTGAGTCCCTCCTGTCTTTAATAGTTGCAAGTTTTGTTCATAAATTTTCAGTGCCGAAATAGGATCACCCGTTCCTCCTATGTAGTGATCCTTTACAGCATTAAGTACCATTTCAGTAAAAAATCTATTTTTTCCAGCAATGTTAATAGAATTTCCTTCAAATGTTTGTTCAGATGTATATACTTCAAGAACAAGAAAGCTTGTAATTATTATTGTAATCTGAATTCCTATAAGAAAAAATATCTTGTTTGTAATTCTTTTGGTTTGATTATTCATTTATTATTAAATCCATTTTTCTAGATATTATTGGCAAACTAATTTTCATCAAAGTTCCTTTTCCAAACTCGCTTTCTGCCCAGATCTTACCACCATGCTGTTCAACGATGACTTTACAGATATACAAGCCCAATCCGCTGCTGCTTCGCCCACCATTATTAGACGAGTCTGATTGATAGAAACGGTTGAACAAATTATTGATTTTGTCTTTTGGAATTCCTATCCCATTATCTACTATGGAAAGAATCATGTTGTTATCTTGTAATTGATATTCTATTCTTATTACTCCATCTTCAAATGGAACAAAATCTATAGCATTTTTAATTAAATTTGTTACGACTTGGATCATTCGTTGTTTATCAACGTTAATTTCCAGACTAGGAGTTGTCAGATCCTCGAAAATAACTCCGCGTCTGTTTGCAAGAGGTAAAACGGTGGCTATTGATTGCCGTATGATTTCGTTTACATCAGTAGGTTCTAAATTAAACTTTAATTTATTCAAGTCAGCTTTGTGCAGATCGTGTATATCAGATACTAAATTTTGTAGGCTTTCAGTGCTAGAGATTATTACTTTTAGCTTTTCCTTTTGTCTATCATTTAATTCGCCAAATCGTTCTTGTATGAGCATTTGGGAATAAGATGCGATAGGTACGATGGGAGTTCTCAGGTCATGTGTTACCATCGCAATAAACTCGGATTTTTCCTTATCAGTTTTTCTTAGTTCTTCATTTTGTTGATTAATTACAGCTTTTGCATGCTGTAATTTGCTAAAAATAATTCTAATGACGAATGTAAGTAAAATATGAACTATAACAATGAAAATACCAATGCCCATAACTTTGTATTTAATTGGAAGAAATTCATTATTTACAAGACTATCAATATTGATAAGATAGAATGAAATTAGAATAGTAGCGCTACCGCCTAACATGACAATAAAAAAAATTGAATTCATCTTTCTGGATTGTAATTGGAGTAATGTGTCAATTATATGCAATGTCATTTTATGTATCTCCTGAAATCTTTGAGTCTTTATTCATGTCATTAAAACAATCTTTATGATACCATTTGTTATCAAAAATTATATCTCCTTCTGATAATCGTAATTCCTTTTTGCAATGTTCGCACGTTTGAAGAAGATAGTTATGTTCTCTGATTTGCTCTACATGATTTTCCATACTCATCATATCTGACACACCACTTGGCTTGATTGTTTGGAAATAGAGTTATTGTGTCTCTGTTTGCCAATAATGTTCTCTACAGTACTTATTACGTTTTTTATATCAAATGGCTTGTAAATTATAGATGATGCGTGTAAACGTTCTAGATTCTTGGCTGTTTCTTTTGTAAGATCTGCTGTGACCATTATCACTACAGCATCAGGATTTACTTTCCTTATTTGCTCTAGTGCATATATGCCATCATAGTTATTCATCATCACATCAAGAAAAACTACATCTGGCTTGAAGGTTGAATATAATTCTGCTACTTTTTCGCCGTTATGTGCTTTACCTACAATTCTAAATTTGGAAAGTTCAAGATATTCGCAGAAGACATCTAGTGTATCAATGTCATCGTCAACAACTATCGCAGTTATTGATTCATTTTTGTCATTGATGATCATTTTATTTAGGCTCCAAATATTTTCATACTATCTAATGCAATAGGTTTGTAGGCAACATATGATGCATCTAATTCAACAAGTTTGTTTTCTGTTTCTTCTGTCTGATCAGCGGTTGTCATTATTATCTTGGCATCTGGATTAATTTGTTTGATCTTTTCAAGTGCATAAAATCCTGTATATTCTGGCATCATTACATCCAAAAAGACAACATCTGGTCTAAACCTCTGATACAGTTCTACTGCATCTTTGCCATTGTAGCCTCTGCTTAAAACATGAATGTTCTTTAGTTCTAAATACTCACAGAAAACGTCTACTAAATCATGATCATCGTCTACAACTATTGCAGTTGTTAGTTTTAATTCATTTTTGTTGTTTGAAGTTATCATTAAGAATTAATTGTATTTTTAATTTATAAGGTCTGTGCATTGCATATAAGTTCTTGTAGTAATCGCTCCCAATACTCACTACTAATGAGTCATTCATTATAATTCTAGATTCGTATGACATGTAATGGGCAATGTATTAGTTGTTGATTATCAGAAAGACATTGGAGATATGTATAAAACCATCATCGATTCTGTAGGACATAATTGCGCCATTACGTATGAAGATGAGAAGGCATTAGAACATATAAAGAAGAGCAAATTTGAGCTAGTCTTGCTTGATACTTCGGTAGAAGACACCCACAAAACTCGTGAAGCCCAGCAGATCAAACTGTTAGCAGATGGAATAGTGTTGATCAAGAAAATAAAAAAAGAACCGAATGCGTCTAATGCCAAAATTGTTGTAGTCACTGCCAACATACCACCCAATCAGGATGCCAGTACACTCAAGAAATTAGGTGCAAAAACAGTTGTAATGAAACCAGTAAAGAAGAGAGAAATAATTGATAGAATAGCACAATACATCAATTAGCAATAACTAACTATAGTTTCAGTTTAAGACAAAATCTAATTTTTGGATATAATCAGCAATAGCAAAATCGACAACCATCTTTTATTTACCTCACTTTCAATCCAAATCTTTTCTTCATGCAGTTCTACTAAAATCCCTTACTGATGCCTTATGTCTAGACCAGCTCCTTAGGTGTTCTTGTCAAACCTACATCTGCTTGATAAAATGGATGAAATAAATTATTTTGTTTATCTTTATTAGAAATCAAGTCCTATTTCTCGTATAAACTCATCAATCTTGTGATATTCTTTCAAAAAATTTTGTCCTTTTTCAGTTATCGTCAACGTAGATTTGACAAGCATGTGTTTTTTTTCTAATTCATCAAAATATGTTGTTAATTTATCATAAGATGTATTAGAGGCAAATTGAATCCTAGTTGGTTTGACTTCACCATATTGTGATTCTTTTGTGATAGCATTTAGAATGTCATAATAAAGTTCTAGTTTGCTTCGTCTATCTTTTCTAGATTTTTTAGTATTATCTAATGAATAATGTTCTATATTTCTCGTACATATTAGATGTACTCTGTAAATTTAACTATTACCAATGTAGGAAACGAATTTGGTTATTTCCAATGTAGGAAACAGTCACACTACGTCATTATCTTAAACTGGATATTTTTTTCCTTTAGATAGTTTATCAATTTTTGAGCGTGTTTTTCATTCTCAGTCTCCAGGCTCAAAGTCACACCTGCAGTACCTGCTGGGATGCTTGTACTCAATCTATCATGTACCACTTCTACTATGTTCACACTTAGTGCAGAAATTACATCAACTACCTCTTTGAGTGCACCTGGTTTGTCTGTTAGTACGATGAATATTTTCACCATTCTTCCCATTTCTGTAAGTCCCTTGGCCACAATCTGTCCTAGCAAATACATGTCAACGTTTCCACCGGAAAGTATTGGTACTACCTTCTTTCCTTTAGATGGTTTTTTGTCAAGCAAATAAGCTAGACTTACTGCACCTGCAGGTTCCACTACCATCTTTGTTCTCTCCATCAAAAGAAACATGGCCTTTACAATCTGAGAATCATCTACAAGAACTATATCATCAATTAATTCATTTATTATCTTAAATGTAAACTCGCCAGGTTTTTTCACAGAGATTCCATCAGCTATTGTCATTTGTCCTCTTACTGATTCAAGCTTACCAGAGTCAACAGATTTTTTCATGGCAGGAAATGCGGTAGACTGGACTCCAATTATTTTTACTTTGGGTTTTTTTGTCTTGACCGCCTTTAAAACACCTGCTGCCAATCCTCCACCGCCTATTGGAAGATAAATTTCATCAACGTCTGGCAATGCTTGTAAAATTTCTAATCCAATCACTCCTTGTGCAGCTATAACTTTTTCATCATCAAACGCATGGATTATCTGAGCTCCTGTCTTTTTTGATAACTCTAATGCTTTGGACCATGATTCATCATAGATTGTTCCAGACAGTACAACATTTGCACCATAAGATCTTGTTGCAGCAACTTTAGCTGGAGATGCAGTAATAGGCATTACTATGGTACATGGAATTTTTTCCAGTGCAGATGCAAACGCAACTCCTTGCGCATGGTTTCCTGCAGATGCGGCAATTACTCCTTTTCTCTTTTCATCTTTTGACAAAGTAGCAATTTTTGCATATGCGCCTCTTACCTTAAACGAGCCAGTTTTTTGTAGGCATTCTGATTTGAGATAAACTTGAGAGCCTGTAATCTGGCTAAATGTGGCAGACATTTCCATTGGAGTTTTACGTATTACACTACCTTGGATTTTTTGCGATTTTAGTATGTCATCAAAAGTAAGATTCAACAAATTCAACAGATCTCTTACTGTATATTTGGTTTCTTGCTAAACGTTGTTCGCTAAAGAGCACATGTATTTTTGATTTTAATGAAAAATTAACATAAAAAATGCACAAAGATGTCTTGTTTGAATAAAAATTACATCGATCTGGAAAAGGCTAAATACTATTCTACGGATCTCACAGATCTGTGTCAAGGGGTCGCTTGGCGTCAACTCCCCATATGATGATGCCTTGCATCCAGTTCCATAGACCCCTTGACTAAATTATAAAATTATAAAAAAGAACTAGAATATAAACAATTTTTAAATTTTTATTGCATTAAAAACTTCATCCATTTTTACCAACAATTTTTCTTTTATATTCGATGAAATTCTTGCTGGATCAAAATTTCCTTCTTTGGTTTCATTCTTTAAATGCTCAAGATCAAATTGGCACAGACAGCCTTCTTCTGCTCCTATCATCTTCATCTCATCAATCATCACCGGAACTGTGTGATAAATCTCAATTAGCATGTTATCAAGCTCGTTGAACAAATCCAAACGTCTCTTTGTTAATTGTGCAAAGTTTTCATCCGTATTAGAATATACCTGTTCAATCATTTCTTTGGCAAGATTGTCATTTTGGAATAAGATTTCAAAGAGTTTTTGCTGATCTACTGGTTCATAACCTAATTCTTTTAATTTTTCCTGAATTATTTGATCTCCTTTTGGAGCAAGGTTGATTTCCAGTTCATTTATCTTGTCAGTTATATCAGCAAGCTCCTTTTGTACCTCAATTACTCTATGGTTTAGTTTGTAAAATAATAATGCATGATATTGTAAAGACATGTATCCTGAGAGAAGATAATTTCCCTCTCTTGCTTCAAATCTAATAAAGATGCGTCGTAAATCTTTTTCATTTGAAGTAGATATGTCCTGAGCCCTCCAATCTGACAGTTTTTTTAATAACTCACCATAAAAATGCCTAATTAATGCAGGATCAAACGTATGTTGTTCAGAGACAGTGCCATCCCCTAGCATAACTTTCACGTCTACATTTTTTGTAAGATTCACTACATGTTCCAAAAATAATGACCTTATTTTCTGACTTTTTTCAGTCATTGATTTGATAAACTCATCTTGAGATTTAGCAGGAATTTGCACAGTCTTTCCTTCCCAATCTCACTTAAATTTGATATGAAGAAATTCCGTTTCTTTTTATACCAAACAGTATAAAATTTACATATCTAGTATGCCTAAGACGTCTTTTAAGAAGATAATTTGCTGGAACTGTAATGTAGAGATTGTCCAATATTTTGATATTAAATACAAAGGTCACCGTGGACAATGTCCAGTTTGTGGAGTGAATTTCCCCCTTGAATAAAAGAGGCAGTAAATCTTGAGCGGGGGCCCAGTTGAAGAAAAATCAGAGCCAATATCTACTAACAACATAGTAGACATGATGTTAGGCGCAGGTAAATCTGACGCCCTAGATACTGAATCGTTAATCAAGCAGACTCAAAAAAGAGTATGGAGTTCACTAAAGAAAGGTTACGAATATGATTATTCCATAGACGAGTCTGACCAATTTTTGCGATCACATGTAGATATGAAACTGCACATGATCGTAGTCTTTGTAGACATTGTAGGATCTACAGAGATGACACTACAGTTGCCTGCAGAGAAACTGGCGATTATCTTAAGTTCATTTTCCCAGGAAATGAGATATGTTATCAAACATCATGATGGTTATGTTTTAAAATATGTGGGGGATGCAGTAATAGGATATTTTGTAACAGAGGACAGCCCACTTTTGATAGCTGATAGCGCTGTCAACTGCGCAAGAACCATGATTGATGTAATAGAAAGAGGAATAAATCCAATTCTTAGCGAATATGATTATCCGGAGATCCGTGCAAAAATTGGCATGGACTTTGGAGAAAATACCATAGTCAGATATGGATCAGACCAGACAAGATCACATGTAGACATACTTGGTCCTGCAATGAGTATTGCCGCAAAGATAACAGCTCTTGCCAGACCAAATCAAATTCTAATTGGAGAAGATGTTTACGATAAATTACATCCATCATTAAAGCAATCATTCAAAGAAGTCGAGTGGCATGGAGCCCAGTGGAATTATCATAACAGAGAAACTGGAAAACTATACCGTGTTTATTCTCTAATTGATTAAACAGTAAATTTATCAGGACATTCAATGTGCTCGTAATGATGATCGGTAAACTTTTCACCGACAACATACATTACAATTTTGTATAAATCAGTTGAAACTATATTTTTTTTACATTTTATACAGCTCATAGATATTGTTTTTGTCATTTTATCAAATGAGATCTGTGGCTTCTATAAGGATCAGCGATCAGCTGATCTTGATAAAAAATGACCATCGTTTGACAATCTGTTTTATGTACGATGCCTAATTTTTAACACGTAAGGGTGAAATAAGGGGCAAAAAACATCATAAGATATGTGGAATATGGATACAAAAAAAATGTTAGAGTTTTACAATCAATACCAGAATATGGTAAACAGTCCATTTGCGTTTCCACGTATGCCACCAATGGCTAATCATCCTCGCGGGATATCTATGACTGGCAAGCTAAAAGACAGCATAGTTAGAGACAATTCAGTAATGATGGAAAGATTGTCAGATTTTTACACAATGTTCCAACAATATGCAGCAGGGCTTTTTGACTTGGCGCCAAACCAGTTTGGTCCATCACACCCCATGCATAAAGGAGTAAATTCCATCAATACACTTCAAGTCGAAAATGAACAACTAAAAAAAGAAAATGCCATATTAAAAAAAGACTTGGAAAAACAAAAGCAAAAATAAAATCCATCTTTATAAAGCCTGTAACGTCATATTGAACATGATAAAAACTCCAGCTGAGAAATGGCAAGAAGATATTTCTGTTTATAGAAAAAAATGCCAAAAAATTCTCCTATCATCAAAATCGGTAAGATACGTAGGGCTAATCAATGAATATGGAAGAACTATGACCGGAATAATAAGACCTGGTACCAAAATATATTTAAAATCAGAACCAGCTAGAAACGAATTCTTTCTAATTTCAACTCTATTAACAATGAGACGCTCAAACGATAATGCAATAGGTAGTATGGATTGTGCAATTTTCAAACATGATAAAGTTACTTTGATTGCATTCCAAAGAAATGAAGGAATTTATTATATTTCAGTGGACAAAAACGCGACTCTAAATTCTTTAGATAAAATAATTGGTAAAATCAAAAAATTAATCTAGAGTGGAGCAAACCCGTGGAATCCGCGTGCTTGTTTTGCACTATCTGGAGGAGCAGGCTCAAACAAAGATATCATGTATTTATCAGGATCCAAAACTATTGCGTTTGTACCTGCCTTGTGAGATTCAATGTCTCGATATATTGTAACGTTTTGTGATTTGAGTTCTTGTATTGCAGATTGTATGTCACCAACTACAAGACCAATTACAATGCCATTCTCAATAGACGTACCTGTGTTTATTTTAGTGGTTGCAGGATGTAAAATAACTGTAGCACCTTGCTTTCCAAGTTCTACCCAGTTTTCTCTTTTGTTTTTAATTGGCATACCTATTATTTCATTGTAAAATTTTACAGATTTTTCCAAGTTTGATACTGCAATTATTACGCTACCAAGGTGTTTTATGTTCATAATGAAGTTTGAATATACTTTGTTAAAAACCCTTATGCTATACTACTTGAACCAATGTTTCAGTTCTTTCCACACCTTTGATGTTTTGGATTTCAGAGGTAACATCTTTTATCTGTGACAATGATTTAACTTCGATTAAAGCTACTGCATCAAATTGACCACTTACTGGAAACGAATCATATACGGATTTTACCATTCGCAATCTTGCGGCAATAAGTTTTTTTGGAGACTTTACCAGTACTACTGCTTTTACCATCCCAGGTTTACCTCCACCTCAATTAGAGTTTCAGTAGTAACAATTTCCCTAATCTTTTTAAAATCAATTACAACGTTGTTAATGTCATCAATTGTTCCTTGAAGAACTACCGCAATGTCAGCTCTGCCTGTTACAACCATTATTTCTCGTACCACTTTTCGAATTTTTCTAAGTGTTAGTATTACATTATCTACTTTACCTGGTTTGACAGTAATTAGACAAAGTGCACGCATTAATGATATTATGATTCACGTATGGATAAGTATGATCTTTTAAAAAATAAAATTCATACAACAAATCAGTTGAAATTAATATATACGGAATTAATCTTCTGAAGCTTCTTGAGAACGTGCCTCTTCAAGATACGCTTTTCGTGCCTCAAGTTCAGCTTCTTTATCCATATTTGTATCATCTTCTACCACTATAATTCCCGCATCATCGCTAGAAACCAAATCCTGTTTTAGTTTTGGCTTAGCTTTTGCTGGTGTTTTTTTCTTTTTTTCACTAGAGCTCTTTTTCTTTGTCTCTTTTTTCTTATCTTTTGCCAATGACGATTAACCAAAATTGGAGACCATATTATTAAACTTGTCTCAAGATTGTTCGTCGATCACATGATCTAATTAATAAAATTACAGTGCCGCCGGCGGGACTTGAACGCGCGACAGCTCGGTCTTCAGCCGAGTGCTCTCCCGGGCTGAGCTACGGCGGCACATCGAAATATCCAATTTCCGGGGAATTAAAGTGTGTCTTTATTTTTTCCAGGCAATGTCTTTGATCATTTTTCTTTTATTGATAACACGGGCTATGACAAAAAGCAAATCTGCCAATCTGTTTATGTAAATCTTACACGTCTTGTTTATTTCTTCAATTTCTGCTAAATACACAATGCTAGTTTCTGCTCTACGCGATATTGCACGAGCCATGTGTACTTGTGATGCTATTTGGTCGCCTCCAGGCAATATGAAATAAGAAATTGGGCTCAGTTCCTTTTCTAGTTCATCGATATTAGATTCAAGGAATTCAACCATGTCATCTGTAACTCTATTTGATATGTTTTTTAAATCTGGATTAGCCAAGTCTGCACCAACTACAAACAAATCATTTTGAATTTTTGTCAACAAATCTGCAATGTCAACATCTAGCTTTAACGAGAGTGCAATTCCAAGTGATGAGTTTAATTCATCCACTGTACCATATGCAATTATCCTAGGACTCGATTTTCGTACACGATTACCTCCTATGAGACCAGTAGAACCATCATCACCAGTTTTTGTATATATTTTTACCACTAATTGATTTGTAGTTTAGGCGCTTTTATCTTGTTCGAATTACTTCATAATTCCATCAGAATCTATGCTGGTTTATCAAGATCTAATACTTGAGAGGACCAGCCATTCCCTATTTGCAAGTATTTTCTATAGTTTAACATATTCTTTAAAAAAAGTCCTTGAGGTGTTCGTTCACTTAGTTATTCCCTCTTCAAATAATCTGTAATTTAGGTTTGGGTCTAGTGGAATATTCCACACTACAAACCCTCTTTCCAAATTTTTTATTAAACATTATTTTTTGCATACTACCTGACTCTTTTCGTCACCGTTGTACAACCCCTTTATTGCATCAATATCACAACCTGAAATGTACGGATACTCTGTTTGAATAGTAGCATGCATTAGGTCTTCTGGTGCACTAGAGTGAGCCAATCCCATTGCATGACCAAACTCGTGTCTTGTTATGGCACCAAGCTGGTTTGCTGAAAGCTGGCCTGCATTAAATATTGTTATGGTAGTTTTTAATATCTGGTTACCATCTGCAATTGATTTTGTGTACCCTGATAATCCATCTGGATTTTGATCATTTGTAAGCTTGATTAGAATCTCGCCTACTCCACCTGAAGAGTCAGCTATATCAAATTTTTCAGGTATGTAAAATTGTGTGGTTTGTGCAGATGCTGTATCTAATGCTCCCTCCCATCCCTTGTAGTAGACTGATGATGTACCAGGTGGTCCTTTGTGCAATAATGAATCATCAAGAGTTACTGTCTGTGTGGATAAGATGGCATCTTTTATTGCAAATATTTTGTCTGGAGATAAATTGGCCTCGTTTATGATGTTAATATGTAGTGTTTGTCCAGTGACAAGACGCCAAGATACCCAGGTATTTACTGTATCACCCTGCAAGTTTTGTATTAGATAATTAGAGCTGTAATTTTTCAACAGATAAGATGTTGTACTTAACAACACTTGATTTTCGTAATAAGAATAAAATGCAAATCCTCCTGAGACCAGTACTGCAATCATTACAATGGAAATGTAATGTTTTTTTTGTAAATGAAAATTCTTTTCCTGCTCGTCTTGTGCACTCTTTGAGGCAAACAGATTCTCTTGCTCTCTTTCTTTTATTTTGTGATAACCGTCTGCCAAGTCTTTTTTAATCTTGACATTTTCTTTTTTAGTTTTATCCAGATCATCAGAAAGAGCAGTGTTTATTCTATCTAGGATCTTCTTTTCCTGTCCTAGTTCGTTGATTTTATGGTCTTTGCCTGTATCAAGATTATCTGATGTTACATCAAAGGTTTTTTTATTAAAAAGATCCTGTATTGTTTGTACCAGTCCTTTTGTGCTAGAGCTTATAATCTCTAGTCGTTTTCTTTGCTCATCTGATATTGAACCATATTTGGAATCCAAAAGCATGTCGGCATATGCTAGGATTGGCACTAGAGGGGACCTAAGCTCATGATGAATTTTTGTTAAAAATTCACTAGTGATTGTTTTTTTTGAGGAAACTACTTCCAGAAAGTTTCTTACTGTGTTATTAAGCTGATCTATATTTTCAATTTTTTGATTTAATTTATCTTGGAGTTTATCATTGTCAGATTCAATTACTTTCGCTATTCTATCCGCCAACAGTTTGATCTGCTGGGCTTCACGAATTAAGTGAGTGTCTTTCATTGAAATATCCTCACATTGTTTTTTTAATTTCAAACAGTTGTATCTGATCCAAGAGAATGTCTGGATCGATTGGTTTTTTCAAACATAAACGAACTCCTTTGCTTTTCAGCATTGATTCATCATCATATGTCATTGCAGATGCCGTCAATATTACGATGTTTTGGTTTTTTATTTTTCCGCTTTTATGCAATTCATCTATAACATCACGACCTGAAAATTCTGGCATAGCAATGTCAAGTATGATTGCATCAAATGCCTGATTCTCAATCAGGTTAAGACCACTTCGGCCATCATTGACAACAGAACACGAGTGTCCTTTAATCGTCATATACTTGGAGAACATTTTTGAAATATCTTCATTATCGTCAATGATGAGAATTTTCATAACAAGTTCTTTCCAATTTTTGTACTAAACTGCATTATGAGTTTGGTCATAAAACTCAAAATCTCCTGCAGGTAATGTTATTTTCCATGATTCTAATGTCACTGTTAGTTTATTGTTGCTAAAGCTATTAAGTCGCGCTTACATCTGTGTCTGTTTCATGTACTAATTTGTCAATATTGTGACCAATCTAATATTTGGAAATATCAACTGATTCCATATTTCGCTGGAGCATATGAACATGTAGCCATCAAATTACATTACTATGCACTATTTTCAACTCTAACGGAAATTTCATGTAAAAAGTAGTTCCTGTCTTCCCGTCACTTTCAACAGAGATAGTGCCACCAAGTTTCTCTACTATGCCTTTTGATATTGCAAGACCAAGCCCTGTTCCACCTATAGATCTTCTTTCCGACGTATCAATTTGATAGAATTTTTGGAAAAGTTCTTTTTGCTTTTCTGACAGTATTCCAAAACCATTGTCTTTTATATAAAAAACAAGATTGTTGTTTTCTTTCATGCAACCAGTCTCAATCATTCCTTTTTTCTCTGGGATAACCTTTATTGCATTACTTATTAGGTTGTCAAAAACTTGTCTTAATCTTGCTTTGTCTGTTTTACAGACTAGGTTCTTGGTACATAGATTTGTTGTAAACTGACATCCTTTATTTTCTAAGATCCTCTTATAGTCAGAATCAAGATTAGAGAAAAACTCATCCAGAGATAGATCATCTATTTGGAATTTCATCTGGTCAAGATCAAGCTTTCTTACATCCATAATGTCAGTTATTAGATTCTCAAGTCTTTTGGCATTTTTTTCTATTGTTTCAATTGCTTCTAACTGTTCTTGGTTCAACCTGCCAAGCATTGATGTTTTGAACATCTTGCAGTATCCTATTATTGGTACAAGCGGTGTTTTTAATTCATGGGTTACCATAGCAGAAAACTCGTCTTTTGCAACCCCCTTTAATTTTTCTGACAGTTCTTTTGCATCAGTTTTTTCTAATTGCAGTCTTTCTTTTGTGTCAGTTTTTTCTAATTGCAGTCGTTCTTTTTCGTCAGTATATTCTAATTGTTTTTTTTCTTTTGCATCGGTTTTTTCTAATTGTTTTTTTTCTTTTGCGTCAGTGAGTTCTGCTTGTAATTTTTCTACTTTTTTGCGTTCAGTTATATCTCTCGCTGCAGCAAAGACACCTAACACGTTTCCTTTATCGTCTTTATAGACAGATGCGTTGTAAAGTACATCTGTGATCTGTCCAGATGAATTTCTAATAGATAGAGGATAGTCTGCGACAAATCCTTCTTTAAACACATGCTCATATCCCTCACGAGCCTTCTTTGGCTCTGTAAAGTAGTCTGAGAAATCACTACCGATGAGAGTCTCTCTTGGTACACCTGTAATCTTGACTGTAGCTTCGTTTACGTCGGTAACCTTTCCTTTTGCACTAATTGTAACTAGTGGATCAAGACTTGCTTCGATAAGACTACGTGCATATGCGGATGTACGTTTTTGTCCTGATATGTCTCGAATGATTTTTGCAATTCCTATGATACTGCCCTTCTCGTTTTTTATTTGTGATATACTAAGTGATACATCTATTAGACTTCCATCTTTACGCTTTCTTTCTGTTTCAAAATGTTCAATACGTTCATTTTGTTTGAGCTTAATAGTGATCTCATCGAGTTCAGATTCCTTGTCTATTGGATAGATAAAACGAATTGATTTACCTACAATCTCATTTGCTGAATATCCGAACATTTTTTCAGCTCTAGTGTTCCAACTGGTAACAATACCCTCCATGTCCATACTCAAAATAGCATCTTCAGATGACTCTACAATAGATACTAAAAGAAAATTGTAAGTACCATTAGATTGTGTTTTTGAAACGCTCATGTCTATGAATGATGCAGATAGATAGATCCTACTAGACCTGTACCTGATAATAATACAATACTAACCATAACACCTAGTAAAGGAAGTATTGGGATTTGTTTCATGTTTGCCATATAGTTTATTGTTGGTAAAACAATTAAGCTCCGCTTACATTTGTGTCTGTTTTACATACAAATTTGTCAGCATTATGGACAAGCTAATATTTGACTAAAACATAGGAAAGCAAAAGTGAACGATATTGTGTCGATTTATTTAATAATACAAATAGTTCGGTTAGAACATGCCAAATTCACTACATATTCACGATAAATTACATTTAATTTGCAAGAACGAATCAAATGATAAACAAGTAACAAAATCAAAAAATTCATCATATGACAATAAAAAGGAATCTTAATGTTATTTGATTTTTTTTATATCGTATCAGAGTTAAAAAAAACTCCCCGTAGAGGATGGAAGGAAAAAATAGGAGTAAACCATCCTGAATCAGTAGCAGACCATTCATTTAGTGCAGCTGTCATGGCGATGATTTTTTCTGATTTAAAAAAATTTGATACTGAAAAAATGTTAAAGATGGCATTACTACATGATCTTTCAGAATCCATTACGGGAGATTTTACACCAGAAGAAATTTCTAAAAACGATAAAAAAGAAATTGAAAATCAAACTATGAAAGAGATTCTTTCAAAATTACCAATAGAGATTTCAATCAAATATGAAAAAATATGGAACGAATTCCAAGATGGAACTTCAAAAGAATCCATATTGATGCATGAAATTGATCGTCTGGAAATGGCAATACAGTCATTAAAGTATAATGCGGAAGGTTATCCCAAGGACAAACTTGCGTTGTTTTTCGAGTCTGCAAAAAAGGACATAAAGAGTAAAGAAATTCTAGAAATTTTAGACGAGATATCCTATAAATAACAAAACATCGTACAGTTTGTATGCAGTATTTTGTAGCGCTCAAGATTGGTGAGAAGCGTGTCAAAGAAGCAAGAATGCACCTAAACAAATATGCAAATGGTACAGCAATGCCTGCTCTTGCATTAAAGGACAACAAGACAAATGTCTGGGAACCAGTAGGTGAAGAAAACTTGTATGCTGTTCTAAATGATGGTGGAGGATATGTGTTAACAGATGTAAGTGGATACATGGTAGTTTTGTGCGATAAAAACGGTATTTCAAAAGCCATTGCAAGAGGACTAGATACTGAACGCAAAGATGCAATAGTGAAAATGTTGCAGGCAGACAATCTTCAAGAATTCAAAGGTCAAGTATCACTGCCAGTATGATACAAAATTAAATAAAATTTAGATTTTAATTATTCCATATTGAATTAGATATTGAATCCCTTTAACAAATTCATTATCAGATATTTGCTTGTCTGTCCACCATCTGGCATTATTTTTTATCCATGATGGAATTTGTGTAAAAGATGATGCAGGATCTATTAAAGTAGCATTTATGATTTTTTGTTTTACAAGATATTGCAGTCCTTTAACAAAATCACCATCTGCAAGCGAACCTTTAGCCCATCCTCCAGCACTAGTTTTAACCCAGTCTGGGATTAATGCAGGGTTTTGTATAGGTATGTTACCAAACCCATTGTTACCATATATCAATTTGATTTCGTATGTGTCATAGGGCGTTATATCAAAATGTGAATTTCCTATTGCAATAACAACTGGAATCATAATTGATGGAAGAGATGTATAGCCATGGATCCATTGATACAAATCGGTCGGATTATCTGAAAGAAAATGACCTAGGCCTAACGCGTGACCCATTTCATGTCGTATTATCATTCCAAGTTGAGCGTCACCTAACGCATTACCAGTATAGTATGGGATCCAATTTGTAGTTGTGTAGATAACATTTGCATCACGCGTTTCATTTTGTATTGCATTCACATTAACTTGTAAATAATAAATTTGAATGGTAGCCTTGTGATGTTCATAGTCATACTGCGTTATTCCTCCTATCTCAGTTTGTAATTTTGGATCATCAGGTTTTTCTTTATAATTAATTATAACATCACAGTTTGAATAATCAAATGTTTTTTGTTGCCAGAGAAAAACTTTGACAAGTGTAATTTTCCATATTGGAGTATGACTTGCAGGCGTTCCTAGTGATGTATTTAATTTTGTTGACCAATCAATTGTCGCATATTCAGTTTGAGTAAGCATACGAGTTCCAATTGAAGGAAAATTCGGATCCGGTAGGGGTTCTACTGCACATATAGTTGGACTATGTGCTAGCTTAAAATCAGTTCGTTGAAAACCTTCTACTAGTGCAAAGGATTGATGAAAACTATAGACTGATAATAGTAACATGAGGAATATTGCCATAACAAATGATCGTCTCATGATTATAGAAACAAGTTGCGTTATTTAAAAACAAGATGAGATTAATTCATTTTAAATTCATTAAACATTAAATTAGTACATTTACTGAATCCTAGGAATGGTAAAGAAAATTGAACATGAAATAGAGGTCAAAGGTCATCTCATAGATTCAATGATACTTACAAAAATATTTGATGTCATAATGGACTTGGATGGAGAGTTCCAAGTACAGGAATTTCGGGTAGGAAAAAGAAAAAAGGACGAGAGCTATGCAAAGCTCCTAGTTCAGGGCAAATCACAAAAACATCTCGATGAGATTTTAGAATCAGTATACCGTGCAGGTGCTACTTCAAAAATACAACAAGAAATCAAGATGCAATCAGCGCCAAGAGACATGGTGATGCCTGATGATTTTTACAGTACGACAAACAATCGTACTGATGTTTTCTACAAAGGAAAATGGATAAAGGTAGACAATATGATGATGGATAAATGTATCGTGGTTAAGGGAAACCGGGCCTGGTGTTCTCCTATTCGTGAGATTAAAAAAGGCGACATGATAATTGTAGGGGAAGGAGGAATAAAGATCACACCTCCTGAAAGACCAAGAGAGGGAGTCAATCTTTTCCAGTTCATGGGAAGTAGCAGCTCAAGTGAGCGTCCAACACAGCACATTGCAAGAAAAGTCGCTTATGATATCTACAAGACAAAAAAAGAAAAAGGCAAAATTGTTCTAGTAGGCGGTCCCGCAATTGTACATACTGGTGCATCTGATTCAATTGCAACACTGATAAGATTGGGATTTATCGATGCAGTACTTGCAGGAAATGCCCTTGCAGTACACGATATAGAATATTCTACACTAGGAACTTCACTTGGAATGAATGTTCAAAATGGAACATTGGCAGTAAGAGGGCATCGAAATCACATGCAGGCAATAAATTCAGTTTTCAAAGCAGGTGCTATATCCAAAATGGTTGCAAATAAGACACTTACAAAAGGAATAATGTATGAATGTGTAAAAAGAAAAATTCCGTTTGTCTTGGCAGGATCGTTGCGAGATGATGGACCGCTTCCTGACGTTATAACAGACATGACTGTGGCACAAAAAAAATACAAGGAGATACTCAAGGATGCAAAAATGGTAATAATGATATCAACTATGCTTCATTCCATTGCAACTGGCAACATGTTACCTGCAGAGGTTAAAGTAATCGTAGTTGACATCAATCAGCCAACAGTAACCAAACTGATGGACCGCGGAACATGGCAAGCTCTTGGCATAGTATCAGATGTTGGTGCATTTTTACCTCTTGTAACACAAGAAATTCAAAAACTAGTCAAGTAAATTTTTGCCAGTTAATCATTCTAATGGTTGAGTTTGTAACCGTATTTTTTCATAATTTTCTGTACCTCCTCGTCATTTACTTGATCAAACACTTCATAGAATTCACCAACAGCATTAAAAATACACGGAGATTGTAAAACTACCACCTTGTCGGCTATTTGATTTAGTTTACATATTGTCTCTGGAGGTCCGACAGGTATTGCGATTATGAGTTTCTTTGGTTTTTGTTTTTTTATCCAATGAGCAGATACAGACATGGTTGCACCTGTAGCAATTCCGTCATCAACTAGAACTACAGTCTTTCCAGCTAAATCATATTCTTTGATTCCACTAAATTTCATTAATCTACGTTCAATTTCCTTTCTCTGTCTTGCAGTCTCTTCTTCAACAAAACTTTCTGGAATGTTTAGCATTCTAGTAATTTCGACGTTTGGAAAATAACTTCCATCATGCATAACTGCACCTATTGCAAGTTCCTGATTGTCTGGTGCTCCAATCTTTCTTGAAACTATAATATCTAATTTACAGTTTAAAATAGAAGAGATCACATCACCGATAATTACCCCACCTCTAGGTATTGCAAGAATTATAGGATTTTCATCTTTTAACCATAATAATTTCTCGGCAAGTTTCTTTGCCGCGTCTGTTCTATCTTTAAAAATTTTATCCATTATTTTCTATTGTATATCATCATATGATTAAAATCTTGCAAAACAAATAATCAATGACGATATTGTTTCATGGACTTGGTATCAAGTACTATTACCTTTCTTCCAAGAGAATAATCACTACCACATTTTGGACAGTTAAAACTATTCCAGCCTATTTGATCAAGAATTATTTCTTTATCCGAATGATTTGCACATGTTAACCTTTGTTCCATGAAAAAGATATGATATTTTTCTTAATAAGCAGGTGTGCTAGATTGGATATGACAATCAAGTGTAGTTATGGATCGTCAAGGCGATGAGAGAGATTTAATGTTCATATATGATTATTTCTTAGTCATGTTATGAGATTAAAAGATAAAATTGCAATAGTTACAGGTGCTTCAAGTGACATAGGATTAGAAATTTCAAAAAGATTTGTTGATGAGGGTGCAAATGTTGTTTTATTAGGCAGAAATTTTGATAAACTTGAGAAAGCAAGAAAAACAATAAAAAACTATGCAACAAAAACAGTAGGAATTCCTTGTGATCTCACAAATGAGGCACAGGTATTGCAGACAGTAGAACAAATTTCTGATCATTACGGAAAAATTGACATACTTGTAAACAGTGCGGGTCTTATCAACGACCCAATACATTTTCATGAAATGCCAGAATCAGATTGGTCAGCTTTGATAAACACTAATCTCTACGGAACTTTTAGAATTACAAAATCAGTCTTAATTAAAATGCTAGAAAATAAGAACGGATCAATTATCAACATTGGTTCAATATCAAGTGAGCGTGCAATTCCAAAGGTACACTTGACTGTATACTGTACAACCAAGGCAGCAATTAACATGTTTACAAAAGGTATAGCTATAGAATATGCAAGAAAAAACATTCGTTGTAATTGCATAAACCCTGGAATCATCAATGCCGGAATGATAAAGTCCTATCTTGACTATCCAGAAACGCGAAAAGTCCTAGACGATAGACAACCATTAAACAGAATAGGAGAACCTGCAGACGTTGCAAATGCCGCAGTTTATTTGGCATCAGACGAAGCAAATTGGATTACTGGAATCATCTTAAATGTAGACGGTGGAAAATCCGCATCAGAGGGATAATCAAACAAAAATTGTATTTTTGTTATGTTATTCCATTCTTTTGTAAATTGATTTAAAATCTTCTGCTAGCAGGTATGCAGTATTCTCAAGATGTGTAACTTCAGTCATGTTTGATTTTCCTCTAGCTAGCTGTCGCATCTGTGTCATGCATTTGTGGATTTGGTTGTGATCTGGTGGCGCCTCATCAACCCAGATATTAAAACACTCTACAAAATCAAGTGAAAAATTCAAGACTATCAACTCCCAATCTTTAGTATTAGTTGGATATCCTATACCGTGGGCAAGTGTACGAAATTCGTTACTTCGATCAATGAGAAGCATTTTGAGAGCTTTGTGTGCTTTTGCTAAATCATATTTATCTAAAGCACTTGAGCCTTGCATACATATTATATCATGATATTTTATTTTAAAGGTATCTGTATTCTTGTTATTGATAACATTTGATTAAAATCAATTTAATGTAAAAATCGGAAACGTGTAAGTTACCTATCAAAGTATTCAACATTCAGAGTCAGTACACCAACTTCTTCTATAATAAACAAAAATATCCTCTGTGGAATAAAATGATAGACATATTAAAACAAACCTTCAAGGAACATACTAAATGAATGCAAGAGTAACTCATGATTATCTAAAGGTAGTTCGTGAAAAAAGAGCAGATCAGGTATTAAGTGAGGCTACAACAATAGACCCTTCATTTACAATTTCCAAAGTCATAAGCATCATGAATGAAAATGATGTCTATGATGTCTTTTGCATGAAAGGCAACTCAGTTTTCACAATAAATGTGAAAGATCTTTTGGCAGTAAGAGACATCCCAAAAATGAAAGCAGATTCATTATTACGTAGGATTCAACCATTATCAAAGAGTAGTACCCTAGAAGAAGCAGCTTCCATGCTTACACATTATAGAATGCGTTCAGCTCCAGTTGTAGATAAAAATCAGATAATGGGCGTAGTAAAAGCAAAAAACATAATTGAATTATTGGCACAGCACAGTTTGAATTGGATTACAGCCAATACCATTCTAACACCAAATCCAATTACAATAGATAGCAAGGATACGTTAAGCAAAGCTAGAAAGATAATCATGTCAAACAGAATAGATCACATTCCTGTTATTAATGGTAGCCAAGTCTCAAGTGTTTTGACATCTATGCATCTACTTCCATTACTAACCCCATCAGAAAGAAGTGATGAGCGTGGACGTAATCCATTAAAAAGGTTAGATTCACAGGTAGGCAATATCGGAAGTTCTCGCGTTCCTCAATGCAATACAAATGACTCACTTGATACAGTGATAAAATCAATGTTAAAAGCCAACACTAGTTGTTGTTTACTAATACTTTGGGAAAACCTTCATGGAATAATAACATACGGTGATCTTCTTAATCTACTTGAGAAAAAAATCTCAAGCGAAGTTCCTCTTTACATAATGGGACTTCCTGAAGATCTAAGTAATGCAGAGATTGTGAAAACAAAATTTCAAAAAATAATCAAAAACCTTACCAAAGTTTATCCTGAAGTTGAAGAGGCAAGAGCCTCAATAAAGATAATCCACCAGACTGCAGGAGTAAGTCACAACTATGAAGTTACTGTAAGAGTTCTCACACCATATGAAACCCACAACTATACTGAGACGGGCCGAGATCTTTCTAAAATATTTGATACATTAGGACAAAGAGTAATTCGAACGCTTTCACAACGAAGTAAAAAGCGTTGGAAAATGTCTATTAGAAAAATAGACAAGAGTAAAATTTTCTAGTTACTAGTGTACTATAGTTACAGGACATGTAGCATGTTCAGATACATATCTTGCGGTGCTACCAATTCTTTTGATTGCTGCGAGACCTTTCATGCGTCTGCTACCCATTATTATAAGATCAGTTTTATTTTTCTTGGCTTGTTTTAAAATTGCATTAGAAATATCATCATGAATTATTTTGTAAGATGCTTTTGCTCCCTCTTCACGACATTTTTCTGTCACCTTACTAAGATCCTTTTCCCCTTGAATTGTTAGCTCATTTACAATTTTTTGATAATTATTCGCCATGGCACCTACGTATATTGAATCATTAATAGGATAATAGAGTGGAACAACCATCAAAATATTTAGCGTTGCATTGAAATTTCGTGCAATCTCTTTTCCCAACTCTAGTGCTTTTTTTGACATGGGGGACCCCTCATAGGGAACCAGAATATTTTGAATCATCATTTTTAGAACATTACCATTAATCATTTCTTCTTAATGGTGATTTTATAAGGTTCCGCTCGAAAACGACGCAGGTAGAGAAAAACTGTTTTTGCCTCCTTCTTTTGCTAATTCTTATTGAATCAGAAAACATTAAAGTTCCCAAAGATCAAGAAATCATGAAATAAAAAACTATAATTCGATTTTATAATCTACATACCTAAATCGTCTTTTGGTTGACTTTCTTTAGTTCATCATATTCTTCTTGAGTAGTTTTTTTAATATGCTCCATTCCTGGTTTGTTTCTTGGTTTTGATCTTACCATACAATTACAGCAATTACAATATAGATCCACGGTCTCATCAGTTGCAGGGTTTTCATTGCCATCATGACACCCTTGTCTAGTCATAAAGACCCCACAAATCTGGCATCTTACTTGTCCTGACAAATAACGACTAGATCCATCTCTTGGTTTTCTAACCTTATACTCTTTGCAAGCACCTTTGCAAATACCCCTATCATTATGCACAATTAACTTCTAACAAAGAGGAATAAATTTCCATGCATCTATTTAGAAAGTGTTAATGTTATGTTTTATTACTAGTTACCAAGTCAGATTACTTTTTCATTCTAGAGAATCATATTTTACCTTTAATAATAACAAGAGAAAATATCCTTTAGGGTAACATTAACTACTGATATTCAAGAGATGCTGCGTGAACAAAAATTCATTGTTGTTGGTTCCGTGGACACAAATGGTTTATGTAACATTTCACCAAGAACATCATTTTATTATTCAAAAAATGCAATTTATTGGCTTGATTTTTTTAAACACAAATCACAAGGAAATTTCAAAACCATACCTTGGGTGAGTGTCTCAGTTTTTGACAAAAAGGAACTAAATGGATTTCAACTTAAAGGTAAGGTTAGTTTTGTAACAGATAAAAAAGAGAAAGCCAGAATTACAGACATAATCACACGATCTGTCACAGGCAAAACATCATCAAAAATATTTGAAAGAGTCAGTCAGAACAAAACACCAGACGTTCTCTTGTTTACACCTAGGGCTATCTATTCGCTAGATCCAAAAGAAGAATCAGGCAGAGCGCTAACAATGGATAAAGATGGCGAAACCGTATCGTTATTGGGAATCTAGTTTTTTCCTGATCATATCTAGAGTAAGAGAAGGATTGGCCTTGCCTTTTGTCTTTCTCATTACTTTACCCACAAGATAGTTAATTGTATCAGGGTTTTGTTTTGCTTCAGATACAGCTTTTTGTTCTTCAATAAAGACCTCATCTATTGCTTTTACTAGTGATGACTCATCATCAACATTACCCAAATCAAGGCTAGAAATTATTTCTGAAACAGGTTTTCCTGTCTTTAATATTTCTTGTAATGCAGTTTTTCCAGAAGCTCTTGTAATTTTGTTGTTCAATACGGCATCTGCCAAATCGGCTAGATGCTTTGGCGTGAGTTTGAGTTGTTCTCGTTGTTCTTTAGTATCAGCAAAGCCTTTGAGATCTGTAGTTATAAGATTTGCAATTTCTTTAGCGTTTTTTTCTGTATGAGATTGTTCAAATAGATCAGAATAAAATTTGTCAGAAGACAGGATTTCGGCAACTTGGGTTGGGATTCCATATTTGTTTATGTACCTCTCTTTTTTTGACATGATGCTTTCTGGCATTGTTTTTTTCAAGTTGTCAAGTAGTGATTTTTCAATTATTATTCTTGGAATATCTTCTTCTGGAAAATAACGGTAATCTTGCTCTTCTTCTTTTGATCTAGATGATACAGTAATTTTTCTTGCCTCATCCCAATGTCTTGTTTCTGCAGGAATTGGTATTCCTCTTTCTGCCAAACTTTGCTGTCTTGTTATCTCAAAGTGAAGTGCCTTTTCTATATCACGAAATGAGCCCACATTCTTAATTTCCACTCTATTTCCTTTTTCAATTGAAATGTTGCCATCAACTCTAAAGGCACCTTCTAGGTATGGATCTGCCACACCAAGATTTTCTACCAAATCAGCTAGAATGTTTAAAAAGATTCTAACTTGTTTTGGGTTTTCAAAATCAGGTTCAGTTACAATTTCAACAAGTGGTGTACCAGCTCTGTTGTAATCAACCAAAGTAATCTGTGTTTTTTCTGAGCTTCCACTATATACCAGTCTGCCAGGGTCCTCTTCTAGCTGTATTCTTCTGATTTTAATTTCCTTGTCTTCAATCATGATCATTCCATCATAACCAATACTTGTTGGACCGTATGCGTTATACTGTGTAATCTGGAAATTTTTTGGAAGATCAGGATAGAAATAATTTTTTCTAAAAAATCCAATCTTTGGAGGTATTTTGCATCCTAGTGCGATAGACAACATGGCTGCTTTTTCAACAGCTTTTTTATTCAAAATAGGCAATGAGCCTGGAAGTCCCATGCATACAGGACAAATGTTGGAGTTTGGCTCAAAACTCCTATAGTCTGCCTTGCAAGAACAGAACAGTTTACTTTCAAGTTTTGTAAGCTGACAGTGAATCTCTAATCCTATCTTTGTCAAATTGGCACCTCAGGAAGTTTTGTTGTTTTCTGTAATGCATGAGCAGATTGTAATAGCTGTTTCTCTTGAAGCGAATTTGCAAAGAGTTGAATTCCTATAGGTAATCCATCTGCCATTGCAAATGGAACAGAAATAGCAGGAATTCCAGAAAGATTTGCTATTATAGTATTAATGTCAAGTAGGTAAATCTTTAATGGATCATCAATTTTTTCGCCAATCTTAAATGGTAAAATGGGCATTGTCGGTGCTAAAAGAAGATCTACTTTCTTAAAGGATTCGACAAGCTGTGATTTAATTAGGCTTCTAACTTTTTGTGCTTTTTGATAATATTTTCCGTAATACCCAGCTGAAAGTACAAATGTTCCAAGCAACATTCTTCTTGTGACTTCGGGTCCAAGATTGCTTCGTACTTTAGAAATATATGAATTATACTCATATCCTTCGACGCTAAAATCAAATCCGTATCGTAGATTATCAAATCGTGCTAGGTTACTGCTTGCTTCTGCAGATGCCAAAGTGTAATATGCAGCAACAGAATGCTGTGCAGAATCAAGCGAAATAGGAATACACTCTGCACCAAGTTTTTCAAATGTAGATATGGCATGTTTTGTGGCTGATTGGACGTCTTTGTCTACTCCTTCACCAACCATCTCAGAAATTATTCCAATTTTTTTACCTGATACACCTATGTCTATGTCTTTAGTATAATCAGGTGTTCTATTTTCAATTGTGGTGTTATCATGAGAGTCACGCCCTGCAATAATATTCAAAATAAATGCAACATCTTCGACAGTTCGTGCAAGTGGACCTATCTGCTCAATGCTATTTGCAAATGAAATAAGGCCGTATCTGCTAATTAGACCGTATGTTGGTTTTAGGCCAACCACAGAACAAAAACTAGCCGGGCTTCTCACAGAACCACCAGTATCAGAGCCAAGCGATGCAATACACTCAAGGGCACTCACAGAAACTCCACTTCCACCTGATGAGCCTCCTGGCACATAATCTGTATTCCACGGATTTCGGCTAGGGCCAAAATAGCTATACTCTGTTGTAGAGCCCATAGCAAATTCATCTAAATTTGCTTTACCGATAATTATGGCGTCTTCTGATTTTAATTTTGAAACAACAGTAGCGTCATATGGCGCTACAAAATCTTCAAGCATTTTTGATGCGCATGTTGTTTTCATACCTTTCGTACAAATATTATCTTTAATTGAAATTGGCATGCCAAAACATGAGCCAATTTTTTCTTTTGCTTTTATTTTTTTATCTATCTGTTTTGCTTGTTCTATTGCATTTTCATTTATAGATATAAACGCGTGAAGATTCTTTTCTACCTTGTTTATTCTCTCTAGTGTTTTTGCAATAAATTCTTCAGAAGAGAATTCCCCGTCGCGTAATTTTTGTATATATTGTGATATAGAAATTGCAAGTGTCATCTTAAACCATCTTTGGAGCCCTGACAAAATTTTCTCTGGTATTTTTTAATTTTTCAATAAGATTTTCTCCATATGGTACAAATTTGTCTTCACGTAGATCATCAAGAGTCAATTCTTGTCTGAGCAAGTCCTCGGTGGTAATCTCCACTTTGTCCAAGCGTTCAAAATAATTCAAAATCTGTTCTACTTGTAAAATGTATTTTTGAGGATCTTTAATCTCTATTTTTATTAAATCACTAAGGTGTTCTATTTCTTTTTTATCTACCATTATTTTCCCTACGGTGTGAGTCTATCCACGTCTCTTGGATAAAATGTTACATCTCTAATGTTTTCTGTCCCTGTTAGTGCCATCATCAATCTTTCAAGACCAATTCCACATCCTGCATGAGGTGGAACACCATAATCAAATACTCTGAGATGATAATCAAATGGGTCAAGCTTAAACCCTTTGTTTTTCATTCTTTCCTCAAGATCAGATCTTTTTTCAATTCTGGTACTGCCAGATGAGAGCTCCAAATCACCATACATAAAATCAAATGATTCTGATAATTTAGGGTCATCTGCTTTTGCTTTTACATAAAATGGCTTTGGGCCCAATGGCCAATCCTTTATGAAATAAAATCCTGTAATGTTAAGTTTTTTTAGATTAGACGCATATAGATCGTCTCCCCATTCAGTAGTTATTCCAGCTTTTTGCATCTTTTCAATTAGCTCAGAATATGTGTACTGTGGAATAGAATCAGAAATTTCTGGAGTTTGAAATTTAACATCAGTGTTTAATTTTTCATTATAATCTTGTATTGTCAGTACTACTTGTTTTACTATATTTTCAATGTGTTTCATAATATCATTGTAATCTGCAAATGCTTCTTCTAGATCTATTGAAATAGCCTCAGAGAGATGTCTATTTGTTCTAGAAGGTTCAGCTCTAAAGATAGGGGCAATTTCAAAAACTTTCTCAAAGCTCATTGTCAATTGTTCTTTGTAAAGTTGTGGGCTTTGGGCAAGAAATGCTTCTTTGTTATAGTAAAATATCGGAAATAGTGCAGCCCCACCTTCGGTAGCTGTAGCAATCATTTTGGGCGTATTTACTTCGACAAACTCTTTTTCATACAGATAGTCTCGAATTGATTTTAAAACTAGACTTCGTGCCTTGAAAACATGTTGTAAAATGTTTCTTCGAAGATCTACTGCACGTATTTCTAATCGAGTATCAATATTGGCAACAGTTTTTGCTTGTGATGTAAAAGGTGCAATCTTTTCTGCTTGAGAAAAAACTTTCATTTCAAGAGGACTAATCTCTGCACCGTGTGGAGCCTTGTTTGAAGGTTTGATTGTTCCTTTTACGGCAATACTTGATTGTTCTTTTAGCTTTACAATTTCTTGTCGTAACTCTTCACTAGAATCACCTTTCTTAGCAGTAATCTGAATATCCCCATTTTTGTCAGTAATCATCATAAAAATGAGATTTCCGTGGTCTCTTACACTAGACACCCAACCCATCACAATTACTTCTTTTCCTTCCATGGAAGGATTAATTTCGTTTGAATAAATCGTTCTACGCCAAATTCCAAGATTATTGTCTGTCAAACCTTTTCATCAAATCTGTTCTACTTAGTGTTAATTTATGTTTTGAATACACATTCATGTAGTTTTAAATTAGATGCAGGCATTCAAAGGGATAAAAAGTGGTTCTTGTTGAGAGTTCATCCCAGCAAGTTAAACCACGTACCTGTGTCGGGTATGCTGATATATCTTGATTCAGATTAAAAAAGAGTTGTCAATATTATTTGTTACAAAAACCCTTGATTTCAAACTTTGATTACTCCATTTTTTATAAGAAATGGAATCATGGAATTAGAAGATATTATGACAGATTCTGTTTCAACTGCATTATAACTTTTTGAATTTAACATATTTTCTTTTTTAAAGTTTATAATTTTTTTACGCATCATGCGAAAAACAGCTTGACATGCATCTTCACTGAATTTTGCTTTAACACTAATATCATTTTTTATAATGTTAATTTCCAGATTCTCAAATAGGGACACATATTTTGTTACTATTTTTCCATATCTTCTTGGAACTTCACCGTCTGGAATTAACAAGCCATTTTTTATAAGCGAATTAATTTTTCTATAAGAAGATGTTTGTGGTAGTTTTGATACACTTATGATATCTAAAATTATGCGCGGCTTGTTTGCAGTTATATTTAGAATTTTTTTCTTGTCTTCATCAGCATAAGAATGAAGAATTAAGGAAATTATGGATTTATCTTTTATAATAACTAATTTTGTATGATTACCATACACTAATTTTTCCATACTTGTACCATCTTGAATATCAAAATTAATAATATATGGACTTTGTGATAGAAGGTCTAGTTTTCATATCTATTTTGATTTTAAATCACCTTCAAAACCTCTATAAATTAAACAGAATTATGTATATTATTGACACTTACTAATAAGGAAAAAATGATCATTTCAATATCAAACGCCATTACCTTGTATTCACAAAAATTACAAGAGGATACTCTTCCTCAAAACCAATCGGTCATAGATTTTATTCTTAAAACCATTCCTGAAAGTTCGAGATCTGAATTATCAATGGAGTTAATTGATGATGTATTTTCTTTTATTTCAAATTCATACATGGAACTTTCATAAAGAGCCGCCTATAAAGAAAATTACAGATGACATCTATAGCTACGCTTGGTTCTCATTGTGCATTACAGGTCTTAAAGGGAGCAAAAGATGAAGGATTCAAGACCATACTTGTATGTGAAAAAAAACGTGAAAAACTTTATCGTAGATTTAAGTTCATAGACAAATTAATCTTAGTGGATACGTTTTCAGAATTATCAGAATGCTCATCACAGCTAAAAGATGATGACGCCATAATAATTCCACATGGCACACTTATTTCTCAAATGAATTCATCACAAATAGAATCAATTAAAATTCCAGTTTTTGGCAACAAATGGATACTCAGATGGGAATCAGATAGAAAAATGAAAGAAAAACTAATGGTTGAATCAAATCTCAATGTTCCCAAGACAATTCATAATCCAAAAGATATCGGTACGCTAGTGATAGCAAAAAGACATGGAGCAGCTGGAGGTAAAGGATATTTTTTGGCTACAAGTGAGAAAGACTATAACAAAAAACGTGACAAGTTAATTGCTCAAGGCATTATCAAAGGAGACAATGATCTATATCTCCAAGAATATGCATTTGGAGTATCAGCATATCTTCAATATTTTTATTCACCATTGACTGAAGAATTGGAGTTTTTTGGAGTAGATAGAAGATATGAATCAGATATTGATGGACTTGGAAGAATTCCAGCGCTACAGCAAATGGATATTGATTTGATTCCATCTTTTAATGTGATTGGAAACAGTCCAATGGTCTTAAGAGAATCACTTCTTGATGAAGTCTATTCCATGGGTGAACGGTTTGTCGATACAGCAAAAAGACTCGTTGCACCTGGAATGAATGGTCCGTTTTGTTTAGAAGGAGTTTATGATGATAATGGAAAATTTACCACGTTCGAGTTTTCTGCACGAATAGTTGCAGGTACCAATCTGTATGTAGACGGGTCACCTTATTCGACATTCCTTTATGATGAACCTATGAGCATGGGAAGAAGGATAGCTCGAGAAATCAAGAAGGCTAAAAAATGACAATCAGCTTGCAAAAATAACAACCTAAAACTTCTGTTTTTGATTGGAAAATATTTATGAACCGCCAAGTGTGACCACAAGATCTGTAACAAACCCAATACACAGACCAATAAAAATGCCAACCATCAGAACATCGTTTGTTGTATGTTTTCGTCCCGTATTGTACATTAACATAGAGACGTAAATGAGTGCACCACCTGCAATGGATAAGAACAATATGTATGCGATATTAGAGTTCCACAAACTACCAAGTATTGTACCGATAAATGTTGGTCCACCGCCAACTAGGCCTACCTTTGCAAGAAATCTAGCAGATGGCTTTGTTAGAAGACCTGTAAGTGGACCTGCGATTCCAAATCCTTCAGTAGTATTATGAGCACCAAACCCTATTATCAGAATTATTGCAAGTCCTATCTGTCCTGCAATATATGATTGACCAATAGCCAATCCTTCACTAAAGTTATGAGAACCAATTCCAATTGCAATCATCATGGCAAGCTTGTATGCACTTGCATCGTGGAATACTTTGTGGAGATGTTCATCACCGCTCTTAATATTTTCAAGTGATAAAATTTGTGGAAATTTTTTTGTCATTATCTTTGTTTCATAGTATACTAATCCAATAAGACCAATAGCAATTCCACCAAACATTGCAACAAGATCAACTATTGCGTCTCCTGTACTTCCTTTTCCAGAAAACGCATTAGTTGCTGCATTTGATGCAGTCTCATACGCATGACTAAAGACATCAATTATTAAAAATACTAAAATTCCTAGCGCAAGAGCATTAAGAAATCCCTTCTTTTTTGAACTTAGATTTTGTAATCTAGCAACCGGGAGACCTAGAAATATTGTGAAACCAGCTATGGCACCCAAAAGTAAGAGCTGCCAGTAATCTATCATATATCTCAGTTAGGACAAGCTAACTTTATTTAAACGCGAAACTCATTCTAAGATTTTAGAATGAGTTACATGTCATTTAAATAGTTAGGCTGTCCTAATTGAAAAATCATTGAGGAAAAGACATTCACTTTCACAATTAAAAAAATATGATGTAAATCAAAAAGTCATTGAAGCTCTAGCTGACGCACAATCAAGAGTAATTTTGTTTTCCATAATCAAACAAGGAAAAACTGCAATGGAATTATCTGAAACACATGGAATTCCTCTTAGTTCAGTTTACAAAAAGATTTCAGATCTTGAAGATATTGCTCTTGTTAAAGTTGATAAATGGATATTATCAGACAATGGCAAGAAATTTAAAACTTACAAAAGCAGAATAAGTAGAGCAGACGTAAGCATAAAAAAACCTGAGCCAACAATCACCCTGACCCCAAATGATCAAAGATGATAGTTTGAATAACTTTAGTGCTTTTCATGATTTGCAATGGTAAGAAGTGCTGCACTTTTTGCAGCCAATTCAGCAGTTTTCTTGTTCTCAGAACTTCCTATTATTATTACATCGTTTTCCTCAGGTTCTAATTTCTTTATGATCAGTGAATGAATTTTTGGATTAGTTTTCAACAAATCTTCACGAGTATCAGGCATCAATAGTCTTCCATTTTTAAATATAAGAGTAGTTGCACCTACAGCCCCCAACTTTATAGCTGCGTCTCGCTGTTCAATTCCACTCTTTATGTTATAAGCAATGTCCTTTACCAACACTGCATAGTTGAATTTTCCTAATGCGATAGAGCATTTGAAAATATCCGTCTCTGCAGGAATTGCACAGTGTAATTTTGCATGAACTGTTCTCCCTTTGTTTGTGGGCCACATTCCAGCATTAGAATTTTCTATCAAGCCTAACATCTTCATATGTTTTACAAGCGTCTTTACAGAGCCTTCTCCAAGATCAAGTTCTCGCATCAATAATGATCTGCTTATTCTTTTCTTATTTTCCATTAACTGCATTGTTTTAAACACATGAACTGAATCAAAGCTCAGCAATCTACTAGGGGCATATCTTTCTGCTACTTTGGAGAGTAATTTCATTACCTGATGCATTTTGCTATCATATTGTTTAGATCTACAATTGTATTTAAATTAATTTTATGATGATAGAGTTGGATAAACCATCCAACAATTTAAATAATTTACTACATCAGACATGAAAGGTAACATTTAACATGACAGATTTCTGGCCATTTATTGCAATATCAATTCCCACTATGATTATTCTTGGACTTCGTCATGGTCTAGATGTTGATCATATTTCTGCGATAGACAGCTTAGTCCGTTTGCATAATGCTGCTAAACATTCTAGATGGGTAGGAACTGGTTTTAGTGCCGGGCATATGCTGTCAGTTTTGGCTGAAATGATCTTCGTAATTTTTGCAGTTGGTAGTTTCCTAAAAACAGATAGTTTCAACCTATGGAGTGGAATCCTCGGTGCAAGTGCTCTAGCTGTAATAGGGTTTGTAAACATTTACTCAATGAAA
>Ga0207129_1009_pt1 | contig 68676 bp, 77 predicted proteins | sample Alteio_BWMinHeat_15_FD_153517 | JGI IMG/M metagenome (GOLD analysis project Ga0207129, IMG submission 153517) | Enriched cells from forest soil in Barre Woods Harvard Forest LTER site, Petersham, Massachusetts, United States -... | ecosystem: Environmental > Terrestrial > Soil > Temperate forest >... | reverse complement strand
AATACAGACCTGGAATAAAGGCTCTAAAAGAAAATGGTGTGAAAAGTCCACTTGTAGAGACAGGATTTACAAAAAAGGATGTTAGAGAGTACGCACAAAAAGTTGGTTTATCAGTATACGATAGACCATCAAACTCTTGTCTTGCCTCTCGTATTCCATGGGGACAAGAAGTAACAGCAGAAAGACTTGCTAGAATAGAGATGGGCGAAATTTTGGTCAAGCAGTTGTTTGGTGTGCAACAGGTACGTGTACGTGATTTTAATGGTGTTGCAAAAATTGAAGTAGAACAAAAAGAAATTTATCTACTTTCTGATCAGACCAAATTATTAAAACTCATTGAGAGATTAAAGCACATTGGATTCACATCAGTTTTTGTAGACCCAGAAGGATACAGACCTGGAAAGCTCAATGTGATAGCAGATTGATATATCTAGATAACGCTGCATCAACTCCAGTACACGAAAAAGTAATTGAAGAGATGATTCCATATTTCAAAGAACAGTACGGAAATCCCTCATCTATTCACAAGTACGGTCGTCTTGCCAACATTGCAATTCAAAATGCAAGAAAAAGAATTGCGTCATTGATAAATGCGGAAAGCAGTGAGATTCTCATAACATCAGGAGGTACAGAATCAAACAATACTGCACTTTATGGAATTGCACGCCATAACAAGGGTAAGCATATCATAACATCATCCATAGAACACGATGCAATACTAGAACCATGTAAACGTCTTGAGGAAGAAGGTTTTCAGATAACATATCTTCCTGTAGACACATATGGTCTTGTAAATCCAGAAGATGTTGAAAAAGAAATCTCTTCTGATACATGTCTTGTCAGCATAATGTTTGCCAACAATGAAGTTGGTACAATTCAACCAATTGCAGAGATTGGAAAAATCACTCAGAAGAAAAGAGTCGTATTTCACACGGATGCAATACAAGCAATAGGAAAAACACCAGTTAATGTAAAGGAACTTGGCATAGACTTGTTATCTATATCATCTCATAAAATAAACGGACCAAAAGGAGTTGGTGCATTATACATCAGAAAAGGAGTTAAAATAGATCCTCTCATTTTGGGCGGTGGTCAAGAAAATGGCCTTCGATCGGGAACTGAAAATGTGGCAAGCATAGTAGGTTTTGGCATGGCGTGCCAACTTGCAAATGACAACATTGTACAAAATCAAGAACATTTTAGAAAATTAGGTATGAAGCTTATTACTGATATTCTAAAAGAAATCCCACACACCAAACTTAATGGCCATCCTAAAAAAAGAATACCAAATAACATTCACTTTACATTCCTTGGTGTAAATGGCGAGGATCTGATAATCAAGCTTGATGAAAATAAAGTTGCCGCATCTACTGGCTCTGCTTGTTCTGTGAAAGTACAAAAAGCATCCCATGTACTTAGAGCCATGAGATTTTCTCATGAGCAAATAACAGGATCTCTGCGTTTAACTATTGGAATAACAAACACGGAAGAAGAGATTAATGAAACTGTTCAAGTCTTAAAAAAAGTAGTAAAAGAATTACGTGCAGTTTCACCATACAAAGAAAAATATAATTTTTAGATCTAATATAAAAAAGCATCATAATTTAAACAGATAATTGTTTATTTAGAAATAACTTCTACGTCATATGTTGTTTTTTGTGTAAGAGGTAATGCAACTCCATTTTTATCCCATACAAAAATTTCTACAATATATTTACCTACAGAAGTAGGAGTCCAAGAAAGTTCTGCTGTTTTTGTGCTTGTAGGATCAACATATCCATTTACCAAGTTGATATATACAACTCTGTCGTTTTCATCTTTTACTTGTACAATATAGGAATAACCTTTTGTCAACAGATTACCGTTATTTGAAATCTGTGTTATAAAATTTAGATTTGTTCCGACTGTTGGTTTTTCCAATAGTGGCCTATCATAATTATCTGTCATCTGTGGATTTATGCTGATTGTAGGTGATGGAGTTTGAGTTTGCTGAGTTGTAGAAGATTGTGTTAAGGTAGGATAAGATTGCGTAGAAGATGAAGGAGACAAACCTACAATAACAGATCGTCCCAAAGCATCTCTGAAATCATGATACCATACTTGAACACTTCCTCCTGTTGGAGAAATTAGTGCTGTTCCATCTTTATTACAAATTTGTGTTGGCATGCCGAAGCTTCCTTTGAAAATTCCAGTACCTGAACCAGTTTCAGTAAGAGCAAATCCTGTTGCAGCAAGACCTCCATGTACAATACCACCTACTGTACAATGATGAAATCTGAATCCTTTAATCCAAACTTCTAAGAGTATGTTACCACTTGAATCTCCTACCGTATCATCTGCAAGAGAATTAGGATCATTTACTGTAGTATACGTTTGAATTGTATTTGGATCTGTGTTAAGATCTGGATCGTTTAGAGTTATAGTAACAGGTCGCCCAAGTCCATAGCTTTGCGAATCAAGTGTAACTATTCCTGTATGCGTTTGGATGCCAGATTGTAAACTTGAAATTTTATTTCCACCGCTAGCTGAAACACCTGAGATTGAAAGATGGATTGCATTATTATCTGTCAATTGATCATTTACAAGGAATTTTATATCCTGACCAAATGTACGGAGACTTTTGATTAAATTAGGATCATATTGATTTAATTGATTTGTAATTGTATATTCCAGAGTTCCCGTAAAGATACCAGAATTTCTAGATGTTTCTTGTAGTTCAGCTCTGTATATCGCATTGTTTATTTTTTGATTATTTTGATTTCCAAAAGAGAGCAAATCAAACACAATTGGTTCAGTTCCACTTGATATTGTTCCCCCATTTGATGGACTGGCAGATGTATCAGAATTAATTTCTAAAAACACGGGGGATGATGGAGATATTGCATTTATTGCGGCTACATTAGCATCGCTTATTTGGACAAGACCATTTCCAGATGATATACTACCTGGAGTTAGTATCTGAACTGGGTTATTTCCTAAGGTGCCAAAGTATAGAGTCATGCTAGTATCTGAAAATGAGTTAATTCCAAGTTGAAGTTGAAATGATCTTAGATCATAATTTATCCAATTGGTTCCACCTGAATTTGGTTGACTCACATCAATGAACAGACTTTTCAGGGTTTGTTCTGTGATCCCAAGATTTAATGTAATTTTCTTAAAAGGATTGGTGGGTGAAGAGGTAGTATCAATTATCAATCTAGCAGAATTTGAGTCAGGTACATTAGATGGAATCGATATTCCTCCAGCAAAGCCAATGGAACTTGGATAAAATTGTACGTTCGATGCGCTGGTTAATGTAACTGGATTCCCAAGTTTTAGAGTGGGTAATATTGCAGAGCTTCTAAAATCATCCAGACGTTCAACTATTGCTCCATTAAGGTTTTGATTATTATCTACAAGTGTTATTGTTGCTTTTTGACCAGAATTAAGTTGTCCACTTGGTGCAACGAGAGACAGTGTTGGTTTTTGATTAGAATTTAATTGCACATTAGGAGGTGTACCGAGAGACAGATCTGCATTAGCAGTACCAGATAATATTGAAATAGATTGTGAATTGTAAGATATAGTAGCCGATTGACCTCTTGGAGCATTATTTAAAATCCCAATTACAGAGTTACTGCCGTACGAGCTTTCAAATATTCCAGAATTTGGTGCAGTTTCTACAAATGTCACTAATTGGTTATAGGTGGTAGCTCCATTTGTGATTGACGTGGTAGTTTGAAGTTGATTTGTTTTCAATTTTGCAACAGAACCCAAATTCATTTCAACATGTCCATTATCTTTAAAACCCAAACTACTAAGATTTGGGTACAAGTTTACTAATCCTGCTACACTAGGAGCAGAACCAGATTCTGGAAATGCTTGATAAAACGTTGCTACTGGTGAACCAACATTGAATGTCCAAGAATTTATGACAGTAGGATCTTCATTGAGTTGCATATCATTTATTGTTGCAAAGACATCAGAGCCTTGCGGATAACCACTTCTGTCAAGTTTCAAGGAAATGTCTGTCATGTCATCATATGTCAGGTTTACAATTTCAGAACCTCCTGCTTTATCATATTGTATAGTTACATTATTACTAAAAGTAAAAAGCTGTACAAGTGGCCACGCATTAGGATTTATTCCGATTTGACCAGTTTTTACACTTGGATTGGTATTAAGACTAGGCGAATTTCTAATCACACTCATTTGGCTGTTAGGAGCACCTAGATTACCTGTACACGCAGTAAATGATGCCGAACCTTGAGTTGCACCACTTATTCCGTTAGAATCAGGAATTGCAACACCATCAGTTTGTGAAAAACTGACTCCTAGTACAGATGGATCAGTGCTTCTATCACAAAAAACTCCAAAATCTAAGTTTTGGCCAGCTGTTCCTGTTGATGAAACCTGATCTGCTTGTTTTGCTTTATCTACGTTAGCAAAAAATGCGTACCAATCTCCACTGGAGCCTTGCACCATCCTAAGTGGGCTTCCATTTAATGTAACAGTTGGTTCGCCTTGTTGTTGGTCAAGTGGACTAATACTACTATCTCTTACAATTACTTCTATAACCATTGATCCCGAAAAATGATTCTCAAAAAGACTATTTTCAGCAGATACAAACAGATCAGGATGATCAGAGTAAGCATGTACATTAATGACCGAGAGTGGCGTAGTCATAAGAAGTACAATAAGAATAAAGGATACTGTAGTGCGTAAATTCATTCTACATTTACATCAACAACAGAACTTGCAAATATTGTTGTCGAATGATTTGTACTGTATATAGAAAAATTAATCTAAATTACAACTTAGGAGCATGTTTTACATTTTCAATTTGTTTATGTATAATCCTAAGTTTTAACTAGGGTTATCTTCAACTTTTGCTGTGAAAAAATTCAAGCTGGTTATTATAATCAGTGCAATTTTGGTAATTATTGGAATTGTATTTACGTTTTATGAATCTCAACTAATAAATTGGAGTGTTATAAATCAGCAACAAAATCTTTTGCCTGGGGCATCAATGATATTAACAAAAGATCTTGATCCATCAAAGAATCAAAATGGCGTTTATTCTGTTCAAATTACAGATTTTCAAAAAGATGACAATATCAAAGTAAGTATTTTTAATCCTGTAGGTGAGACAGTCATATCAAAGTCAATAACAAAAAGCCCACTCCAAGAAAATTTTATCATTTCTACTAATGGAACATACAAAATACAAATTGAAAATCAAGGATCGCGAGAAATCCAAATTTTGGCAGTAATAGGAAGTTATCCACAAAACATAGCACTAATAGACATGTGTAGTTTTATTCTGCTTATAACAGGGCTAAGCGGGCTTGCAATAGGAATAATGTATCTTGTTAAGAATCGTGGTAAAACCAATATCAGTTAAGATATTGATCAAGTTCAGTTAAACCGTCAACAACTCCTGAAAAATTCTCATCCATCTCCATAATATCATTTAGTTTTTCCTTATCAACAGTGTAAATGGCTTTATTTTCTATCAGATCTAGTTTAACAAAACCACATTGTATTACATACGCTAATCTTTCTTTTATTTCCGTGTCAGATATCTGCAATTTTTCCACAAGATAGAAAGAGTCCTTGCTTCCATCTTCAAGTTCGGACAATATCATAGAAACGTCTGGATCTACTAGAATTTCTAACATTTTTTGTTTGTCATAATTTTTATCCATTTTTACCATGTCTGCTTTGAACTTAATATTTTCTTCTTGTTTGAAATGAAATCGGTAATCAATATCTTATCAATATTCTCAGGGTTTATGTAATATGCCCTTCCTTTAAGCTGCCTTTCCAATCCTTCTACATAACTCAAAAGTTCAACTTCCTCACTTACCATAATAGTATCAATTTCAATTCCTTCACGCTTACATTTTTTTGCCTCAAAGAGAGTTTTGGCATCTATTACTGGATCAACCTGTCTATATCGATAACAAAGATACACCATCTCTCCACCCATATCCAATTTTATATCGCGTTCATTTTGTAGTTTCAAAAGTGTGGCTTCATCAGGTTTGTAAAAGTTAGAGTATGGCTTATCAGAAAGTATATCCTTTTTTTGAGATTCGTTATCAATAAAACTAGCACTTGGTTGACCATCAGTTATCATTACTATTCTTTTATTTTGAGAACCGTCACGTTTTAAAATTTTTAATGCTAGTCTAAATGCTGCCTGATAATTGGTATAATGTAAAAAATTGTCATTTGCATCATATGTTTTCAGGTATGGAATGTCATAAGGATCTACTTCTGATGCAAGAGAACCAAAACCAACCACGTAAATAGAATCATTAGGAAAAAATTTTTTATTTAAAACATACAAAGCCCAAAGTGCTTTTTTTGCAGCTTCTATCCTGCTTCCTTCTCCTGAACTAACAGAATATTTCATGGTAGAGCTTAGATCAATGCAATACACAACAGCAACTTTGGTCTCTTCAATTGTCTCAAATTCTTCAAAGTCATCAATATTTAGAGAGATTGGAAATTTAATTTCTGAAGATTTTTTAATTCTTTGAATCGAGTTTAGTATGGTTTGTGGAACGTTAAGATTTCTCACATCATCACCAAGTTCTAGTTTTTTTGTAGTGTCCATGATGACACTTCCTGCACCAGCATTTTTTGTTTCATGAAATCCAAATCCTCCTTCACTTATCGACTTCATTACATCATGTAGTAGTTTTCCTCCGATCTCAAAAAATGCCTTGTTTGTCAGCCATTTTTTTTCGTCCTTGAGATAACCAATTTTTTGCAAGTACTTTGTGATTGGTTCACCTGTTCCTTGAATGTCTGTTTCTTTTTCTTCCTGGTTTTGTTGTATTTCTGATTTTTCGTTAGATTGTTGAATAATTCCCTCTAAGATACGATCGAGTTCCTGAACATTAGGTGTTTTTTCTTTTAGAGCTTGTTTTGCCATTGTCTGGAGGATTTTTTGTAGCGTGTTATTTGACACATCAGTATTGGATATTTTATTGTCATTTTCTTGGTTTAAAAAATAGACAAAATTTTTGGATCTAGGCTGCAACAAATCCGGCCTCTTTTTTGTCAAGAATTTTTGGATCTATTGCACATAGTCCTTCTAGCACCAACTCTGTTATCGCAGCTCTTAGTTCACTTTTTGCATTTTCGGATATGGAGAGATATTCAGATCTTATATTATGTTTCTGTGTTTTTTTCTCAAATTCTTTTTGTTCATCTGATATTTTTTCATATATTGTTCCAATCAAAGATCTCATAGTTTCAAAATTCCTTAGTTGGTTTTCATATGAAGTTTGCATACTATTTGCGCCTAGGATCTTTTGAGAAACTTGAAATGTCTTGCCCACAAATTCTTGTTTAATCCGCTCCAGTATGGAGAGATCAGTCCCTTTTACATATTCAAGTGAAGTCTCTTTAAGTGAGATTGTAATTAAATTGTTGAGTACTTTCTCTCTATTTGTAATGGTGTCATCCATTTCTGCAAGCTCAAATTTTGTAGCTTGACCGATACAAAATATGTCAGAAGGTCGTGGAATTGCAAGAACTTTGTGCGATACAGCTCGTGCTCGTTCAGATTCACCAACTAAAAGCTCCAGGCTATGCACCCCCATGCGTACACTAACTCCCTTGTCTTGATTTACTTCATTACTTACACGGGCATCTTGAATTATTTTTGCTAAAATTCTTAACATGAAAATTGGAATGAATGATTTTGAGATCTTTGCTTCTTGTATTATGATTAACATTTCATCCTCTATTGATTTTGGATAATGAGTGTGAATGTGGCTTTTTAGTCGGTCATAAAGAGGCTCTATTATCTTACCAGAATGGGTATAATCAATCGGGTTTGCAGTTGCAAAAAAGACAGTCTTTGGTTCAAATATAACAGGATAAGCTCCAGTTGTAAACTTACCCTCCTGAAGAACAGAAAGTAGTGCTACTTGTTTTCTTGTATCAAGCACAGGTAATTCATCTATGCAAAAGAGACCGTGTTTTGCTTGCATCAACTGACCTGGCGAATACGATTCAATTTGATACATCTCGGTTCCTTTTTTTGTAATTTTAATTGCATCTATCTGTCCAACAAGATCTTTGACGGATATATCAGGTGTAGCAAGTACATACTTGTATCTGTCCTTGCCCTCAACCCATTCAATTTTAGTATCAAGTTTATTGTTACGAATTTTTTCCATACTTTCAGAATCCATGTAAAATTTTGGAACCGATGTTGTGCTTTCTTTATCTTCTAATAATGAAATCATTTCGTCTTGTGGCAGATCCATTGGAGAATCATTTGTTATGCTTCCTTTGATAACCGGGATTGGTGACAACAGATTCTTGGAAATGATGTGAGCAATCTTTGTTTTTGCTTGGCCAATTTGTCCAACTAGCATCACATCATGACACGCCAAGATTGCTCTATCTAGTGCAGGAATTACATCATCCTCAAATCCAATAATTTCCGGATATTTGGTCTCATTTGTCAGCATTTTTGAAATTAGGTTTTGTCGAAGTTGTTCTTTAGCTCCAATTATTTTGTAGTTAATTTCTAAAAGATCACTTAGAGTCTTGATTTGTTTATAATCTTCAGGGAGACCTGCCATTACTTCAGTATATTTCGGAGTTGAAGAATAGCTTCGTCTTACAAGATTTTCAAATTCCTGCATCAATATGGTAAATTAGCCTAAATGCGATTTAAAGTATTGTTTGCTTTAGCATGGTTTTTATCGGGGTTTAGGAAATTTTGTTTTACTTGTCTTCACAAGAATACAGACATATTGTTAGGATTGCAGGAAAAGACGTTCCTGGAGCAAAAAAAATGATCATAGGGGTAAGTCAAGTAAGAGGAATAGGGTACAACTTTGCCAAAGCAATCTTAGATGTTCTTAAGATAGACCAGAATAGCAATATAGGATTTCTCACCGAATCTCAAGTAGAGGAAATAGAAAAGGTAATGAAAAATCCATCATCAATTAATGTACCTTCATGGTTTCTAAATAGACGAAAGGATATGGATTCTGGAGAAAACTTGCACTTGATTACTTCAGATATAGAATTTAATGTTAGAAATGATATCGAGCGGGAAAAAAATACAAACAGTTGGAGAGGTTTTCGTCATACTTATGGATTAAAGGTTAGAGGTCAGAGGACACGCACTACCGGAAGAAAGGGTGGTGCAGTAGGAGTTCGTAAGGGAGGCAAGGTTCTTCCACCTGGTGCAGTTCCAGAAGGCGCAGCAGCTCCAGCAGAAGGCGCAGCAGCTCCAGCAAAGGGTGGCGCAGCAGCTCCAGCAGCTCCAGCAAAGGGTGGCGCAGCAGCTCCAGCAGCTCCAGCAAAGGGTGGCGCAGCAGCTCCAGCAAAAGATTCTAAACCAGCAGCTGCAAAACCGGCGGAGAAGAAACCAACAAAATAGGTGATTTGATTGGGAGATCCTAAGAATCCACGAAAAATTTGGAGAAAACCAAAACGTCCACTAAACTATGATTTACTAAATGAGGAGCTTTATGTATTAGGAACTTTTGGATTGAAAAATAAAAGAGAGCTTTGGAGAGCACATACAGAATTATCTAGAGTAAGAAAACAGGCAAGATCACTTTTAGCTCTAACTCAAGAAGTGAGAGAGAAAAAAGAACCAACATTAATGAAATCGCTAGCAAGAGTTGGATTTGTAAGAGAAAATTCTACACTTGATGACGTTTTAAATTTGAAAGTAACTGATTTACTATCACGTAGATTACAAACAATGGTTCAGAAAAAGGGGTTGATAAAAAGTCCATATCAAGCAAGACAGGCAGTAGTACACGGTCATGTAATGATAGGAGATAGAGTAGTTACAATTCCTTCATATACCGTTAAAATAGATGAAGAAAACGAGATTCATTTGGCTCCAGGTATAAACTATGGACAACCAAAAAAACAGGAAGTCGAATCTGTTATCACAGAACAACCACAAGTGTAAGATATCTTACACGCAATTATTATTATCGAGAAAGTAGCTAAGATCATCATATGTGTTCAATAATTGGTTATCTTGGAGACGGTTCTGCTGCACCCATACTGGTCAAAGGGCTAAAACGTATGGAGTATAGAGGATATGATAGTGTTGGGGTTGCCACAATTTCAGGCAATCAGATTACTTTGAGAAAGGGCGTAGGAAAAGTTGCTGAAGTAAACAAAGCAGTAAAGCTTGACATGCTTTTGGGTTCAGTTGGAATAGGCCATACAAGATGGGCAACACATGGCGGCGTAACTGAAACAAACGCACACCCACATCCATCCAGTACTGGTGAAGTTGCCATAGTGCATAATGGAATAATTGATAATTTTGAAGAATTAAAAAAAGACCTGCAACAAAAAGGATATGTCTTTAAAAGTGAAACAGACAGTGAAGTCATTGCAAATCTTTTGCAACACAATTTTGATCAAACAAAAGATGTCAAAAAATCCATGATTCAGACAGTGTCATCCTTGAAAGGAAACTATGCTTTTGTTGCAGTGTTTGAAGACGGCACACTTGCAGCAGCAAGATTTCATGAACCGCTAATCATCGGTGTAGGAAAAAACGGTTATTTCATTTCAAGTGATGTTTTAGGATTTGTAGAGCATACTGATGAAGTGATTTATCCAGACAACCGAGAGTTTGTCATCATCAATCTAAAAGGCATTCAATTTTTTGATTTTGATGGCAACCCAGTACAACATCAAATAACTAAAATTTCAAAAGAACTTGCTGATGTATACAAGGGAGATTATGCACATTTTACTCTCAAAGAAATTTCTGAGCAGCCCGATACAATACTAAAAGCAGGAGAATCCACTAAGATGGAGCTTGATTTGACAACAGAGTTTGTAAAACATGCAAAGAATCTTTACTTGACAGGAAGCGGTACAAGCTACAACGCAGCTCTTGTGGCAAAACATATTTTTTCAAAATATGCAAAAATAAAGATAGAGCCTATATTATCTAGCGAAGTAGCACATTCTCCAAACAATTTTGATCAGCAATCAATTCTTATCGCGCTTTCTCAAAGTGGAGAAAGCGCTGATGTCTTAGAAGCTGTGAAAATTGCTCAAAAAGAAGGAGCAAAAATCATATCTATTGTTAATATAATGACATCATCACTAGTACAATCAGCCTCCATTTCTATTGGCCTGAATTGTGGACCTGAAATTGGCGTTGCTGCGACTAAAAGTTTTACAGCACAACTTTCTATTTTATATAAAATTGCCGATAAATTATGCGGAGGTTGTATTGGATTAGATCTTGATAAGGTTTCCACATGTATAACAAAGATACTTTCTGATCACACAAAGATTCAGGATATTGCAAGAAATCTCAAAACTATTTCTGACATTTATGTACTTGGTAGAGGAATTCATTATGCAATTGCATCAGAGGCATCACTAAAACTAAAAGAGCTTACCTACATCCATGCAGAAGGTCTTCCGGGCGGAGAATTAAAACATGGGCCCTTGGCACTAATGGATTCTAATGTATTTGTAATAATAATAAATCCTAATGATTCTACTTATGTTGACACTTTAGCAAGCGCTCATCAAATAAAAGCTCGTGGTGCAAAAATAATTGGAATCTCTGATAAGCCAAACGATGTATACGATCACTGGATAGAAATACCGGAAATTAATGAAGCATTATTTCCCCTTATCGAAATAATTCCAATTCAACTCTTAGCATATTATGCCGCTCTTGAAAAGGATACAGACCCAGATTATCCAAGGAATTTAGCAAAGTCTGTTACTGTGAAATAACTCTATTGTATTCTCTTTCTGTTAATAAGAGTAATTTTTCTGATCCTATGCCAGTTTTTAACATGCATGCAATTGATGCACCGCCAGCACCAGCACCTTCCTTTACAAATCCTTCTGCATAAGATCTCAGTCCAGAAATTTTTGATTCACCTAGTTTTAGTTTTGCAACAAGTATTGGAATGTCAGAGATTTGTTTTATTAATTCCACAAGGTTTGCCATATTATCATTTATGATGTATGAGGTAGTTCCAAGCGCAGTATTTGTTTCATTAAAACCAATATGTTTTGCAAATGCTAGAACTGCTGCCATTTGTGTACCTCCTGCCAAAATTACATTTGTAGATTCTGAGGCTGTACCAAGTATTCCTGCAACAGTAGGAATCATTGGATCCCCTAACTGTGAAATAATGTCGTAAGGATCTTTAGATTCCAGTCTTTTTAATGCAGATTGTACCGTTTGTTTTTTTAACATGATAGGATTCTCCGGCATGCTACTACTTACTGTAGCCTGTATGCCAAACCCAGTCATTACAGCAAGAGCTGTTGTAGTGCCTCCAGGAATACTTTCACCGATTATTAGACAGTCAGTTGAAGCACCAAGAGACCTTCCTACAATTCTTCCATATTCAACAGCCTTTTTGACAGAGTTTTGATCAAGGCCTGGTTCCTGTGCAATATTTTTTCCTGGCTCTAATCCGATCTCTAAACATGGTAGTTTTGGAATAACCCTGCTTCCGGCATTGACAACAAAGCTTGGGATGCTTGCAGCCTCTAGTGCAGTTTTAGTAAGTAGAGCTGGAGTTGGTTTTCCATCAGGAGTCATAGGTATTGCATCAATTGATTTACAATATCCATAATGAAGAAACTCTGCATCAGCAGCTGCAGTAAACTTTAGCAGATCAGGGTTTGCTCCAGCAACAGTAATTCCAGGTATCTCGCAAGTAGCAGTATATGAAATTACTAATGAAAATACAAATTTTTTATTTTCAACTTTTTTTACAAAATCAATTCCCCTTTGGGTGTTTCCTAAAATTTCTATATCTTGCAATTTTTATTCACTATTCATAAATTCAAGAAATTCTTGTTCTGTCCTAGGCTGTAAAACAAAATTTGTCTTTTTTTCTTTTCCTAATGTAGATGAGGGATAGCTTCCATAGTTATGACCAGGATAAAGAACTAGTTTTTCATCCATTTTATGAAGAATATCAAACAAACTATGATAGAGTTCCTTTGCACTTCCACCAGGAAGATCAACTCTACCACAATTACCAACAAAAAGCGTATCACCTGAAAAAATTTTTCCATCACCGATAAGGCATATGCTATCCTTTGAATGACCGGGGGTATGAAAGACGGTAAGCTCCGAATTTCCAAATTTTATTTTATCACCATCTGATACTGTCATATCGTTCTTTAATGTAGAAGCACTATGTTGTATTATTTTTGCACCCGTGATTTTTGTCATGTATTCATTACCTATAGTATGATCAAAATGGTGATGTGTATTTACAATGTATTTTACCTTCAGATTATTCTTTTCTATCACCTTTTGGATCTCCTCAAGATCCCATGAAGGATCTAAAACTATGGCAGTATCAGTGTCTTCATCCTCTAAAATGTAGGTAAAGTTCTGCATATTTCCAACTTGTATTTGATGTACTTTCATAGTACGCCAACCTCGGCCTCTGGAGGTATACCAATTTTTTCAACCAGAATAGTTCCACACATATCTTTTCTCTTTGGCATCCCTACTTTCATTTTATGAAATGTTATAGTTACATCAGCTTTGACACATTTGTCGTTTGTATTTCCAGTATCTGGATCAAGACCTGATGGAATGTCTATTGCAATCTTGAATGTATTTAGTTTGTTTATAGAATCAATTGCAGATGCATATGGTTCCCTAATTTTCCCAGAAATTCCCGTTCCCAAAATTCCATCAATAACAACATCTGCTTTTAGATCAAGATCACTAATGTCAGACGCAATTACCAAATCTATTGAATTCATTTTTTCAAGTATTGCCCAGTTTATCCTAGATTCATCTGTTTTTATTTTTTCTGGATTTCCAAGTAGTAATACTTTGACATCGGATCCAAAACCAGCCAAATGTCTTGCAACTACTAGAGCATCACCTCCATTATTTCCAAGTCCAGCAAAAACAAGAATTTTTTTTGATGAAATGTCTGGAAATTTTTCTGCCAAGTATCTTGCAACAGATGCTCCTGCATTTTCCATCATGAAATTTCTTTTAAATCCCATCTGATGACCGTTTTCCTCTATCTGCATCATTTGTTTGACTGTTATATCCATATGATAACTCAAAAATAATGTCAAATAAGGGCTTTACCAAACGACTTTATCCTAGTTTTTCATCTATCTTACATGTCATTGAAGAATGTTAAATCATCGTTATCCAAAATATCAAAATCACTAGAGGAAGCTCAAAATTCACGCGAATATATCATCAAGAGAACACGTGAAGTAGTCATCCTATGTAGCCAAGCAATAATTTCTGTTCATAAATTAGATATTGTAGATGGAAAAGAAAAAGCGGCCAAAGCAAAAAAACTACTTGATGAAATAAGAAAAAAATCAAATGCAGAATTGTATAGACATATTATGACATCGGAGCAAGAGCTTGTTGAAGCATCTGCATTTCTTGCAATAGTACAGAAGTCAGAAATACCATCAGCAGAATCATTAGGAGTAAAAGGAGAATCATACATACTTGGTTTACTTGATTGTATTGGTGAACTAAAAAGACTAGTTTACGATTCTATAAGAGCGGGAAAAGCTAAGGATGCAAGCAAATTCTTTGAAATAATGGAAAATCTCTATCTTTCCTTGTATCCTTTTGCCATCTATGATAAATTGGTAAATGAAACCCGAAGAAAACTCGATGTAAACAGAATACTAATCGAGGATGCAAGAGCGGCGGTAACTGAAGAAATAAGGCGTTCTGCACTTATTGATTCGATTAACAAATTTAAAAAGTAATTTTTTTAAAATTAATTAGGTACAGTATAATTTTTCCAGACATTTTCTACATACCTATATTGTGCATTGTTATTTAGCATCAAGCCATTAAAATAATCACTTACAGGAAAGAGTCCATAATCTGCATTATGTTGTATTACAGCAAGTGAGTGAACTACTGTCGCATCTGTCTTAAAATCAGTAGGTGCTAAATTATAAAGATCACATGTTTTTAAAAACCTCTTAAATTGATCACCAAACTTTACGAAACAGGTCGTTTCAAGATTCCAATCAGTTACTTTACCAAGATAGACAGTATAGTTTCCAGTAACTATTGGGTCTCCTGTAATACCTCTATTATATGTAATAGTTGGAGGTGAGTTTACCATTAAAGTTGAACTAGCCAACCCTGTGGAATAACCAGTCTTTGTGACAACTGCATTTATCATATAATAGCCAGCCAAAATTGGCAGTACAGAATCATATTTGAAATTTCCATATTGATCAGTGGTAGTAGTAACAACCTCTTTTGCAAATGTAATTTTGACAAGAGCGCCTACAATGGGTTTGCTTGCTTCGTTCGTAACTGTTCCTATTATAATTGGAAATTCAGTATCTTTGATTGGTGATTTTGCTGGTTTTACTGTAACAAGAAGATTATACTGCAGATATGAATCAGATACATGAATATTAGAAAATATCAAAAGCATACCAAGTATTATTCCAGCAAGAATAATTTTCATTAAAAATTCGTTTTAATTTTGTTTGTTAAGATCCAATATCTACTACTTTTATCAAGTAAGTCAAATTTGATTTGTTTAGAAAAATTTTCAAGTGCGGGAGAAGGGATTTGAACCCTCGAAATCCTAAGATACTAGCCCCTCAAGCTAGCGCCTTTGGCCAGGCTGGGCGACTCCCGCATTATGCAAATACCCATGTATGGTTTTTATAAGCCTTGATTACTTTTTGAAAATATGTTAATTCCTGTCAGATGTTTTACTTGTGGAAATTTAATAGCTGACAAATTTAAGGATTATCAAACAAGAGTAAAATCCGGAGAAGATCCAGCAAAAGTTCTTGATTCTTTTGGATTCAAAAGATATTGTTGCAGAGCGATGTTGTTAACGTCGGTTGAAACAATTCACCAAGTTATTCCATTCTACGAAGCAATTCGAAGAAGACAGCAAGAAGTGCAATCTGAGTTAGAATAGGATGCCGAAAATTACTTCCATAAAAGGAAGGCTACTCTACAATAGTAGGGGAAGTAAAACAATTGAAGTCGACATTGTATCTGATAAATCACATCTTGGCAGAGTTTGTGCTCCCTCAGGTGCTAGTGTTGGGAAACATGAGGCAGTAAGTTTTCCTGATAATAATCCAGAAAAAAGTCTGGTTGCTCTTAATTCAAATTTAAAAAAATTCATAGGACTTGATCCTTCTAACTTAAAATCAATTCATGATACAATAAAGAAAATTGATTCTTCTACTAGCTATTCAAAGATAGGAGGTTCAGTTGCTTTTGCAGTTACCATTGCAGCTGTAGATTCAGCAGCCAAAGCCCTTGGCATACCGCTGTTCAAATTATTAACAAAGGATACTGACTTGAGGTTTCCTTTTCCACTAGGAAATATTTTAGGTGGTGGGGCACATGCTGGTCCTGGAACTCCAGACATTCAAGAGATTTTGATCTGTGCCAAGGGCTCAAAAACAGTAAATGATGCAATAGAGGTAAACTTTGCAGTACATAAAGAACTAAGAAAAGTTCTTCAAAAAAATGATTCTGGATTTACTAATGGACGTGGTGATGAAGGTGGATGGGCACCTAAACTAGACAATCAAAAGGCACTAGAACTTTCTGCAAAGGCTTGCGAAAATTTGGGCTATACTTTAGGAAAAGAAGTCACACTTGGTGTAGATTTTGCATCATCTACTCAATGGAATGAAAAGAAAAAGAAATACGTTTACGATAGAGAAGGTTTTGAAAACACTCCTGAAGAGCAAATAGAATTTGTCTCAGAAATAATAAAAAAATACAAACTTGTTTATGCTGAAGATGCAGTTCATGAAGAAGCCTTTGAAGAAATGGCGATTCTGACCTCCAAATTTCCTAAAGTTTTGATAACTGGTGACGATTTGGTTGTCACAAATACGGAAATTCTCAAAAAAGCAGCAAAATTAAAGGCATGTAATGCCGCCATCTTGAAAGTAAATCAAGCTGGAAGTCTTTATGACGCACTTGAATTTGCAAAGGAAGCTCGCAAAAATAAGATTAAACTGATCACATCACATAGATCTGGAGAAGCTATAGATTCACACATAACACATATAGGAATCGCAACAAAATCAAAGATGTTAAAAGTTGGTGTAGTTGGAGGCGAAAGAGTAGCAAAGCTCAATGAATTGCTTCGTATCACAGAGTATGATTTAATACATGGAATGGCAGAGATTTAAAAACACAACATGAGTAAGCAAGAAGAATTTGAGCATATGGAAAAATACGTTCTATCTACTGGTATCAGGGTAGGAACTCAAGTTAAAACAAAATTCATGGTTCCATTTATTACAAAGGCTACTAATGAAGGACTTTACATTATTGACAGTAAGAAAACCCTAGCAAGAATTCAAACTGCGGCCAAATTCATAAACAGGGCAGAGATTTCAAGAGTGATAGTATGCTCTGGAAGAGAATATGCAACAACACCAATAGAAAAATTCTGTGAGGTAACTGGCGCTACCCCAATGCTTGGAAGATTCATGCCAGGAACTCTGACAAATCCACTATTGCCATATTACATAGAACCACAATTAATTTTAATTTCTGATCCACAAACTGATGAACAAGCTATACTTGAAGCGACAAATGCAGGAATTCCAGTAATCGGTATTTCAAACACAGACAACATAACATCCAAGATTGATCTTATTATTCCAGCCAACAACAGAGGAAGAAAATCGTTAGCTGCAATATACTGGCTTTTGGCAAGAGAGATACTTTTGCAAAAAGGCCAGCTTAAAGCAAATGAATCAATGAAATATGAAATTGATGACTTTGAGACCAAGATTACAGAAGAAGAGTTGGAAGAAGAATCAGAAAAACCTACACCAAGATTCGGTAGAGCTCCGAGGCAATAAAGTAATGCAGGTAAGAACACCGGCTGTTGCTGGCATGTTCTATCCAAAAGAAAAAAATGAGTTAAAAACTGCCATACATGATTGTTTTTTGCATCCTTTTGGACCGGGAAAAATTCCCCCAACATCAAACAATGAAAAAATTCTTGGCATCATATCTCCACATGCAGGTTACATGTATTCGGGTCCAGTAGCAACAAATTCTTTTTACTCTATATCATCACAAAAACCTGAACTTGTCATAATTACCGGCCCAAACCATTATGGAATAGGCTGTAATGTTGCAGTGATGAAAGAAGGCATGTGGAAAACTCCTCTTGGCGAAGTAGAAGTTGACACTGAATGTGCCATGGAGATAAACAAAATTTTCAAAGACATCGAGTTGGATTTTTTTTCCCATACGAGGGATCATAGTTTAGAAGTCCAGATACCAATGCTTCAAGAAATTTATTCTCATAAATTCAAGATACTTCCCATAATTTTGATAAATCAAGACTACCAAACTGCTAAAAAGATAGGCTCTGCAATAGCAAAGATTGCAAAGATGCGAAAAATAATGGTTGTTGGTTCCTCTGATTTTACACATTATGAAGAAAACAATTTTGCGCACAAGCAGGATTCTGCCCTAATAGAACCAATCTTAAATTTAGATTTAGATGAATTTTACAGAGTTTTACAAGAAAAACAAGTTAGCGCATGCGGATATGGAGCGATCGCGTCTACCATGATGGCCTGCAAGGAGCTTGGAGCAAAAGAAGGAAGGTTACTAAAGTATGCTACAAGCGGCGATGTAACAGGTGACAAGAGTTCCGTGGTAGGATATGCATCGATTGTGTTTTCATGAAATCTGTTGCTTCAGCACCTGGAAAGGTCATTTTATTTGGCGAGCATTTTGTTGTATACGGCATAAAGGCGATACTTTGTTCTATTGATAAGCGAATTACAGCCACATCACAAATAATTGATGAAAAAAAGATCAAGATAAAATCCGATATTGGTAATGTGGAAATAAATACAGATTCACTATCAACGTCGGACAGATCCATGGATGTAATGAAACCATTTTTGTATATTGCAAAAAAAGCATTAGAAAAATCGGGGAAAAATGTTGGAGTTGAAATAAAGATAGACTCTGAGATTCCTGCAGGCATTGGTCTTGGCTCCTCATCTGCCTGTTGTGTTGCAGTTGCGGCATCAGTTATGGGATTATTTGAAAAGCTACCAAAAGAGGAAATTTTGAAAATTGCAATAGAAGCTGAACGTACCATATTTGAAAATACGTCAGGGGCAGACTGTTCTGTCTGTACTTTTGGCGGACTAATGGAATATGATATGAAAAATGGTTTTAAAAAGATCAACTCAAACGCTAATTTTGATCTTGTGATTGCAAATTCAAAACAAGCACATTTTACTAGCGAGATTGTTGAAAACGTAAGAAGATTCCGGGAAAATAATGAGGACTTATTTGCTTCATTTTGTGATCAGGAATCAATCCTAATTCAAAATGCTCTTGTGTCTATAGAAAAAAATGATCTAAAATCACTTGGTTTGCTAATGTCAAAGAATCAAGATTTATTGGAAAGAATAAACATCTCCACTGAAAAGCTTGCACTTTTGGTGAGAGAGGCTAAAAAAACTTCATTTGGTGCAAAAATAACTGGTGCTGGCGGTGGAGGGTGCATAATTGCACTTGTGGATAAGTCTAATCTTGAAAAAACCCTATCTAATCTAAAAACCCATAGTGAATGTTTTTCTGCTAAAATTGATTTTAATGGACTTGTATACACTTAGGAATAAAATTGCAAAAAATACAACTTGTAAAGACTGTCAATGTAGAAAGAGAAAAGGCATTCAAAGCAGGAACTGATTTTGAGAGTTTTACATCAAAGCTACCGCAATATTTCAAACTAATCAGGATACGCTCAGTTCGCGAGTTTACTTCTGTAGTTGAAATTCATGGAAAAATAGCAGGCAAAGAATTTGCTGTCATGACTAAAAATGTGATAAAACAGCCTGAAATTCATGAAACTTTTGTTCTGTCCGGAGATGCAAGGGGCAGCCATTTTACAAAAAAATATGAAAGCGTGCCAGAAGGTACCAGAATCACAATCGATATTGACTTGAGGTTAAGAGGCATTCTTAGATTTACCAGTATTTTTTCAGCAAATAAGATTCAAAAAATCATTAATGAGTATTTTGATGATTTTACAAAGGCAATAGAAACTTGAAACATCTTTTTTGGGTTTATGTTGCTCATGCTTGTGCCTAGGAATGAAATTTTGGTTTTCTTGCAGATAGATACTTTTTAAACCGAGAGAATTGCTGAAAAAATATGATTTTGATAAAGCTTGGGGGTTCCATCATAACCAATAAACAAAAGCCTCTGACTCCAAACATTTCGGCAATAAACAAGATTGCCATTCAATTAAAAAAAATAAGAGAGCCTATAATCATAGTACATGGTGGAGGATCATTTGGCCACTATTGGTCCGTAAGATATAACATGCACACAAAACCTGCAAAATATAGTAAGAAAGGTGTAGCAATAGTAAAAAATTCCATGATAGAATTGAACAAGATAATCTTGGACTCATTTTTAAAAAATAAACTAAATCCTTACTGCTTACCTCCAACTGATTTTATGTTTGGTGATAAAGCTGACACTAAAAAAGTAAAAGAGATTTTAAGAATTGCCAAAGACGGACTTGTTCCGGTATCATATGGCGATGTATTATGGCACGGTCAAAACAAGTTCTACATTTTATCTGGAGATAAAATTATGGAAATCTTGGCAAAAGTTCTAAAACCAAGGTTAGTAATTTTTGTGTTAAATGTAGATGGAGTATATTCAGACATGAAAACAAAAAAACTCCTTTATGAGATAAAGAGTCAGAAGACTACCATTTCAAAGGTAGGAATGGACGTTACGGGTGGCATGACTCGTAAAATAAAAGAGGCTACTATGATTTCAAAGGTTGGAGTTAACGTGTTTTTGGTAAATGGTAACAAACCTGAGAGAATTGTAAACGCTATAAAAGGTAAAAAATTTGAAGGGACTGTATTCAGAGGATAAAAGGACAGACATGGAATATTTGATTCTGGTAGATAGTAATGATAACCCAATAGGAACTGAGGAAAAGATAAAGTGTCATTTGCCAAATGGTAAGTTGCATAGAGCTTTTACAATTCTTTTGTTTAATAGAGATGGAAAGTTGCTTCTAACACAGCGCAGCAGGGACAAGATGTTATGGCCAGGTGACTGGGACGGAACTGTAGCAAGTCACCCAAGACAATCAGAGACATATGTTTCGTCTGCAGAAAGAAGACTACCAGAAGAATTAGGAATATCTTGCAAGCTTGATTACCTGTTCAAATTTGAATACCATGTTCCATACAAGGACATTGGTTCTGAAAACGAAGTATGTGGAACTTTGATTGGCATAGTTGATGATCCTACAAAAATAAAATTAGTAAAAGAAGAAATCAAGGACATAAAATGGAATACATTAGATGATCTTCTAAATGACATTAAAAAATCACCTCAGATCTACTGTCCGTGGATGATTGTTGCGTTGTATTTTTTGTCAGAATCCAAAAAAGACATACTATCACAACACAGTTCAATTTTGAACAAGTGGATTAGAGAGGATGTCAAACAAATTCTTGAAAAACCACTCAAGCATCATTTTCCTGACAACAAATGGGAGCTCAAAAAATAATGTCATTTAATTCCATATCAAAAAATGCAAAAAAAGTAAATTCGTTTCTTCTCTCATGTCTTCATGGCAATCCAGAAGAGATCTACGAGGCAGCTTCATATCTCATAGAGCATGGCGGTAAGAGATTAAGGCCATTTATGGTCATAAAGAGCTGTGAAATTCTAGGTGGTGATATAAAACAAGCATTGCCTGCAGCTGCAGCAATAGAAATGGTTCACAATTTCACATTAATTCATGATGACATCATGGATAATGACGAAATGCGACATGGTGTACCTACAACACATACTAAATTTGGAATACCGGTAGGTATCTTGGCTGGAGATGTCTTGTTTTCAAAAGCATTTGAAACAATTTCACATGATTCCAAGATGCCAAAAGATGTACGTCTTAGATTAGTTTCCAATCTTGCCAAGGCATGTAGTGAGGTGTGTGAAGGTCAAGCACTTGACATAATGATGGCCCAGTCAAAAAAAACCCCTACAGAAAAACAATACATCGAAATGATAGAAAAAAAGACATCAGCTCTATTTGCCACTGCATGTGCAATGGGAGCAATTAGCGCAAATACAAAAAGCAAAGACGTTGCAAATCTTTCTTCTTTTGGAATAAATCTAGGAGTTGCATTTCAAATAGTTGACGATTTAATTGGCATAATTGGAGATCCGAAAGTTACAAAAAAACCTGTTGGAAATGATTTACGCGAAGGTAAAAAATCACTTCCTATACTTCTTGCAATAAACAAAGCGAGTGGTCAGAAAAAGAAAACAATTCTAAATGCATTTGGAAATTCCACCATATCAAAAAAAGAATTAGAAAATGCAGTAAAAATAATATCATCTATGGGAATAGAAAATTCAGTTAGAAAAAAGGCTTTACAGTATTCTAACGCAGCAAAAAAATCATTATCAAGCTACAAGGGTTCAGCAAAAAATGAGCTATTGTCTCTTTTAGATTTTGTAGTAGAGAGGAGTCAATAATTGGAAGCTGATGTCAGAAAAGCTATCAGGGGAATAGCTTTACAAAATGCTTCAGAACATGAGGGAAAAACCCGTAACGATGCAGTAATATCAAAAATACTTGGTTCAAGGCCAGATCTTAGGACCAAGGCAAAGGAGATAATGCCATTAATTACAGAAATTATTTCAGATATTAACAAAATTTCATTAGCTGAGCAAAAAGCTGAGCTTGAAAGTAGTTTTCCAGAATTACTAATAGTAAAACCAAAACACGAAAGAGTGGGATTGCCGCCACTTGAAGGTGCAGAACAGGGAAAAGTGGTAACAAGATTTCCTCCAGAACCAAACGGTTATCCGCATATAGGTCATGCAAAAGCTGCAATCATTGATGAAGAATATGCAAAGATGTATGGTGGAAAACTAATACTACGATTTGATGATACAAATCCTGAAAATGAAAGGCTAGAATATTATGCGGCAATTAAAGTCGGACTTGATTGGCTGGGAGTAAGATATGATCAAATCAAAAACACGTCAGATGATATGGAATTAATATACAAAAAAGGATTGGAGATGATTGAAGCAGGTAATGCATATGTTTGTACCTGTGACAAAGAAACAATAAGCAAGAATCGAAGAGAGATGAAAGCTTGCAAATGCCGTGCAGGAGATCATGATCAAAATATCAAAAGATGGCATGACATGTTTAAGAAATACAAACCTGGAGAAGCAATTGTAAGATTTCGCGGCGACATGCAGTCTGAAAATACAGTAATGCGTGATCCAGCAATGTTTAGAATAATAGATCAAATTCACCCATTGCTTATTGACAAATACAGAGTCTGGCCAAACTATGATTTTGCAGTTGCCATAGAAGACAGCCTAGACGGAGTAACTCATGCATTTAGGACAAAAGAGTATGAGCTTCGAAATGAGCTTTACCAAGCTATTTTGGACAAGCTTGGAATGAGAAAGCCGAAGATGTTAGAATTTTCAAGATTAGAGTTTGAAGGCATGCCTGTCTCAAAAAGAATTCTAAAGCCGTTGGTTCAAGATGGCAAAGTATCAGGATATGACGATCCAAGGTTGCCCACACTTGAGGCAATGCGCAGAAGGGGAATAGTTCCAGAGGCAATCAGAAAATTTGTTCTTTCACTAAGCTTTACAAAATCAGATACACTTGCACCATTTGACACACTGGAATCATTTAACCGAAAAATAATCGATGTAACAAGCATCAGACTGTTCATGGTAACAGAGCCTGTAAAAATAACAATAAAGAACAACATGCTTACACAAGCCGAACTTCCCAATCACCCACAAAGAAGCGAGATGGGTAAGAGGCATGTGGAAATTGACGGTAATTTTTACATCTCTGGATCTGATGCAAAAACTCTCAAAGTCGGAAATCAAATTAGGTTGATCGAACTTTACAATGTAAAAATAACAAAGACCGGATCAGAGATAGAAGCAGAGTATTCAGATAATGATTTCAAGGCAGAATTGCCAAAGATTCAATGGATTCCACAAAAAACTGCAATAAAACTAAACATTTTGATACCAAAAACTCTCTTTGTAAATGAAAAATTCAACGAGGATAGTCTCGAAACTCTACAAGCTTATACAGAAAATCACTACTTAGAATTAAATGAGGGCGCAGAAATTCAATTTGTCAGATTTGGTTATTGCAGGAAAGATTCTGCGATGCAAGCAATCTATACTCACAAGTGAAAAAAATGAAAATCGCAAGATTGTTAACAAACAATATGGAAACATATGGTTTTGTAAATGGTAATAATGTAATTACTAAAGATGGGATTACATCTCAAACAGGAATTCCCATACCACAGAACATTAAGGACTTTCTTTTTGATGGGTGGTATGACGAGGTAAAACCTAAAATTCCAAAATTAAATTTTACGCAAAACATTTTAGATGTAAAGTTTCTTGCACCAATACCAAATCCTTCCAAGATCATTTGTCTTGCATTTAATTACAAAGATCATGCCAAAGAACAAAATCTCATACCTCCAGATGAGCCTGCAATAATAATAAAACCAAGAACTACACTAAATGGAGCTACTTCTGAGATAATCTGCCCATCATTTGTCTCAAAGCTGGACTATGAAATAGAACTGGCATTAATCATAGGAAAAGATTGCAAGAACATCACTGAAGAACAAGCCAAAAGTGCAATTTTTGGATATATGATTTTAAACGATGCTTCTGCTAGAGATATTCAGGCAAAAGACAAACAATTTACTCGTGCAAAAGGATTCGATACCTTTGCTCCATGTGGACCGTGGATTACCACTGCAGATGAAGTACCTAATCCACAAAATCTGAAAATGTTAACGAAGGTAAATGGCATTGTAAGACAAAATTCCTCTACTTCAAACATGTTCTTGGGAGTTTACACCATTGTTTCTATGCTAAGCAAAGTTATGACTTTAGAGAAAGGCGACATCATATCAACTGGAACTCCAGCTGGAGTGATGTTAAACAAACCAGATGCAGTCTTTTTGAAAGACGGGGATAAAATAGAGATGGAAATAGAAGGCCTTGGCAAGCTTGAAAACACTGTAAAATTTGTTTAGAATCCAAAATACAATAAACATTAATTGCGTTAGAAATTCAAAACCAGTATGGGAAAAATAATCGTGGGCAGAGCAGCTGACATTCCAGCTGGCAAGATGCAGAAAGTTACTGCAGACGGAAAAGAGATACTTGTAGTAAATGTAGATGGTAATTTTTACGCCATGGATGACACTTGTACACATGCTGGTGCAAGTCTTTCAGAAGGGACTTTGGAAGGCGCCATTTTGACATGTGGTTGGCATGGCGCAAAGTTTGATTGTAAAGCAGGCAAGCTTCACGCATTTCCAGCAAAAATAAAAGATTTGAATTCATACAAAGTAGTAGTAGAATCTGAAAATGTCTTCCTAGAGCTCTAAGTGCAAACTTTATAAAATCAACACAATTAGGTTAGCTCAGATGTACAATGGTCGACAAAGCTCAAAACACAGAAACACTAAACGCGGCCATTACTACGCTTGATGACATAGTTTCAAATCCTTCTACTCCAAAAAATATCAAAAAAAGCATAAGTGAGTTGATTATTGAGCTTAGAAAACAAGAACATGCAGTTGCTGTGAGAGCCTCAAATGCTATTAGTACACTAGATGAAATAACGCAGGATCCTAACATGCCATCCTATGTACGGGTAACACTATGGCAAGCAGTTTCCGCACTTGAGAGAATAAGGGAATAAATTTAGTAAAATAAATTGGATTACTTGTGAAAATAGAAGATTATCTAGCATCACTTCCTCAGTCTATAATATCAGGTCAGGATGTACAGCTTCCAGACAATGCTTTTAGAGAGATATTTCGATTTTCTCAACTAAACAAGAATGATGTGTTTTATCATCTTGGATGTGGAAACGGAAATGGTATAGCAATCGCTGCAGAAGAATTTGGTGTAAAAAAGGCAGTAGGAATAGACAATGACAAAGAAAAAATATCTATTGCAAAAAAATTATTAGAAGAAAAGAAAATTTCAAATGGAATTCTGCAGTGTCAGGATATTTTAGAATCAGACATCAGTGATGCTAGTGTGATTCTTTTTTGGTTTTCAGATCAATCCATGATTGAAAAAATGATGCCAAAATTTTCCAGTCTGAAAGAAGGCTGTAGAATAATAACAATTTGGGGACCGCTTCCAGGCATCCTACCAGACATGGTAGACTTTCCATACATCTTGAACATGGTTCCGTTTAAGAATGCATCCAGCTTGCAAGAACAACTTCTTTCTGTATTTGGAACAGATTGTATAGATTTTGTAGTAGCATGGGAATTTGCTGAAAGATATACTAGAGCAGTAGGCTCACCAGATGCCGGTAACGATCGCTTTCTTACTATACTACAATCTCTTGTCATATGGATTAATGCAAAAAATCTTGGAGTTGCGTGCGGGCATGAAATACCCATACCCATAAAAAACTACATCAGCCTGCTACGGACGTACTTTAACATTGATGTAGAGTATTTGTTAAATGAAGATTAGATGAACAATTAATCAGTCAGCTTTTTATCTGGAATTGACGTATGGAATTTGATGGAAGAAAGAATAAACATCAACGTGTCTGCCATTGATTATGATAACACCAGCAAGGCGATAATTTCTACACTAAGCAATCTGGAGCAGATGGTACATGGTGAAAACGAGTTTATTGTCACTGATTCTGAATTTGCCTTTGGTTGGCACTTTTACGTGGTTTGTGTCAATAAAACGATGGTAAGAAGACTATCAGACCAGCTTGGTCCTGATTTTGATAGAATTAAGGGAAATGGTCTTGAAAAGAAATTTTTGACTTGGCTTACCGAGAAGGTTACTCAGAAGAACCTGAAAGTCAAGCTAGCCATCAAAGAAGAGATGGAATCAAGCAAATTCGGAATATTTTAAAAAAGGCCCTTGAGGGGAATCGAACCCCTGTCCGGGGATCCACAGTCCCCTATACTGGCCACTGTACTACAAGGGCCACAAAGAACGTTCCTTTCCAGTCCAGTATTAATCTTAACTGATACAGTTAGAATTTGTCTGTTGCGTAAGTAAAAATCAAAAAACGAAAAGTCAGGGGTTTATTATTCCTCTACCGATTATCTTGCCTGCTTTTAGCATTGACAGTGCTTCTGTGGCCTGATTAAGCTTGAATCGATTTGAAACAAGAGGTTTAATCACACCTCTATTTGCAAGAGAGATTAATTCAATCATATCAGTCATCGAGCCAGTGTATGAGCCAATAAGCTTGTATGCTCTTGTTGGCATTGTAACTAAATTTAGCTGTAATGCTCCACCAAAAAGTCCTACAAGGACTACTCTAGCTCTTCGTCGAAGTATTTGCATGTCTATTTCTACGGTGTTGGTTGCATTGACAAAATCAATTACAGCATCAGCACCAAGATTGCCAGTTAATTCCATTACAGCTTTTACCGCATCTTCTTTCTTTGAATTAATAATAAGATCTGCACCACTTTGTTTTGCAACTTGTAATTTATCATCATTTACATCCATAGCAATAATCCTTGCACCAGTAACGGCTTTTGCAAGCTGCATTGCCATCAAACCCAATCCACCGGCACCGACGATAACAACATTATCTGATGGTTTTATTGAGGTATTCTTTACTGCACCATATGCTGTTAGTGCTGAACATGATAAGGGTGCACTAGTATCAGTATCCATGTCTCCAATTTTTGCAAGATATTTGTAATTTGGAACAAGTACGTATTCTGCATAACCACCGTCATTGTAAACTCCAAGTGACCTTGGTTTATCACATAAATTTTCTTCTCCTACTCTACATGCAGGACACAGACCTTCTCCTATCCAAGGAAAAACCAGAACTTTGTCATTTTTTGCAAACCCCTCTACTTCTTCACCCATGGTATCTACGACTCCTGCAATCTCGTGTCCAGGAGTCAATGGATATTTTACTCCCCTATCAGTTGTTTTCATAAATTGATCCCCAATACCTTGATAGCCTCCCTCCCAAAGGTGAATATCACTGTGACAAACACCTGCAGATTGAACTTTAATTAAAACTTGAGAGCCTTTTGGTTTTGGAGTTTCAAGTTTTTGAACTTCCAAGGGTTCGTTTATCTTAACTATCCTTGCAGCATCCATGTCTAGTGGTATTTTGCCTGCAATATAAGATAGTTATGCAAATTGTCTGTTCATAAAATTTTGTTTTATTATAAATTGTCTATCTGTAACATGCTAAAAAATATCTCAATACAATTTTGTAAATTTGATGTAAGAATTTTGATATCTAATCAAACTCGACAATCAGCTGTAGGTTTATTTATGACTGGAAAAATATTTCAAATTATGCTAAAAGGTATAAAGTGGTATGTTGCCATGGGAATAAGTTCTGCTTTAGTATTTTATGGCATGATTTATTTGCAAAAAATTTTGTGTATTCCAGTAGAAAACAACGCATGCCTATAAAACCAATACGCATGCTAAAATTTTAAGCATTATCTGTAGATTTAATTAAAACTAGGAGAAATAAAACCTATGAGCTGTTCTGGCGAGACTGTTGAGTCCAATAACGAAATAATACAGATTACGCCAAAGATAACAAGCCAGCTAAAAAAGGCAAAGTATGGAGTCTCTGACCATTCTACCGTAGAGCTGTGTCATTGGACAAAAAAATCATTCAAAGGTGAAGGTGATTGTTACAAAATGAAATTTTATGGAATAACAACCCACCGGTGCATGGAGTTCTCTCCAGCCGGAATGTATTGTGAGAACAGATGCGTGTACTGCTGGAGACCAATGGAGTTTTACAATTCTATGCAAATGCCTCCAGATAAAGTAGCAACACCAGAAGAGATTGTCACCAATCTGATGGAAGAGAGAAGAAAGTTGATCATGGGTCATTATGGCGACCCCCGACAGGACAGAAAAAAGCTTGATGAGTCATTGCTTCCAAGCCATTATGCCATTTCTCTATCTGGAGAGCCAACAATGTATCCGCAGCTTCCCCAGTTGATAAAATATCTAAAGACTTTTCCTGAAACTAAATCCATTTTTCTTGTAACAAACGGCCAAGAGCCAGATATGATACAGAGATTACAAGATGAAGATGCCTTACCAACACAGCTTTATCTTTCTACAAATGCACCAGATGAAGAAACATTCCAAAAAATAAACAAACCAAGATACAGTGATGCATGGAAAAGATGGAATACCAGTCTTGAGATGCTTTCAAAGCTAAATACAAGAACAGTACTTAGGATCACTTTGATCAAAGATTACAACACTGGCGAGGAGTTGATCCCAAAGTTTGCACAAATGTTCAAGCGTGCCAATGTTCATTTTATTGAAACAAAATCCTACATGCATGTTGGACGCTCTACAAACAGACTGGAATATTCAAACACACTAGAAATGCCCGAAGTAAGACATTTCGCAGATCAGATTGTAAAACAAAGTGAGATTTATTCAGTAATGGATGAGAGTTCAGTTTCTAGAATTGTAGTACTGCAGAATCAAAACAGGATTATCGATCGCTGGATTGCTGCCCATGCAAATGCCACATAGCAAATTTTCGTAGTGCAAGATATCTGTGTGAAACCAAATTTTTCTCTCTTAATTTGGCATATGTTTTGTTTTGACCTGCTGGAATAAAGATGGGATCGTATCCCCATTTGATGCCCATTAGTTTTCTCGAAATCTTTCCATCTACTGAAGCCTTGAACAGCATCACATCATTTTTTCTTTCACAGTATGCTATGACAGATTGAAATTTTGCATTTCTTTTTGTTTTTAATAAATTTAGAATTCCCTTGTTTCCAATTGTCTTAAATGCAAAAGCCGAGTAAGGACCAGGAAAACCACCTAGCGATTCAATAAAAAGCCCATCATCTTCTACGATTACTGGTTTTGAGCATTGTGAAAATGCTTGAGTGACTTTGTGTAGTGCTATTTCTTCTAAGGTATCTGCCTGAATTTCTTCAAGACGACATTTGAAAAAGTCTAGATTTATGTCAAATTTTGATAGGATCGCTTTTGCTTCTTTGTACTTGTTTTCATTTGAAGACGCAAATAAAACATTAGACAACGTTAGCGTATCTTCCTCGGCTTTCTATGACAGACACCTGTATTAGAACACGATTATGTCTTGAAACGCCAACTATTTTTTTATACCCCTTAAGGAATGAAGTCCAAGCTTTTTCCACAATATGAGCATGTGCACTGTTTAGAATTTCTTTTAACAATCTAAGATCTATTGCGTGATCTTCCGTCTTATTTGTCCTTTGTGCAAGCCCAAAATCAATGACAAAAACTTTGTCTTTTTGTACAATAAAGTTTGATGTGGTAAGATCTCCATGCATGATTCCATTTTTGTGCAGCAACCCCACAATCTTTCCTATCTCCTCACATGTTTTAATTATTTTAGGGTTTGAGAGATCTTTAGCTGGAATTCCATCAATATATTGAATATAGATTTCACATTTTTTTGGATCAACAAAATATACCAGCGGTGAGCGGACTCCAAACGACTTGATGTCAGAAATTATTTCAGATTCTCGCACTGTCCTTTGCATTCGTATTCTTTTGTCAAGTATATCATTTCGGTAATCTTTTTTTTGTCTAATTTTTAAAACGGCTTTCTTTCCATTCCACATTGTGAGATAAATGTCAGCCTCTGCACCTTTTTTTAACAATTTCAATAGCGTGTATACTAACTTAAAACGTAATTTAAATGACAATCCTTTCTCTTAGCAGAAAATAGAGTTATAACATGTAGATGAAGATCATATCATCATGGAAGAATCAGAAAAAAGAATAATGCAAGAGGATTGTTCGGAGGATTCATTAGGTATTGGAGTTTTGACATTAACAAATATGCGAGTTGCCTTTGATAAGACAAAAGGCAGGATAGCAGATTTTTCAAAAAAAATTGGCGAGACTGTTCTTGATGTCAAACTAAACCAGATCGTTGAGGCCGGTAAAGAGGGCTGGTTAATAACAAAAGTCAGAATCAAAGTAAAGACAGATCAGGGCGAAAAGACGTACAAATTTGGCGTATTTAACACAGGCAAATGGCTCAAGGCAATAGAAGAAGCGATATCAGCACAAAAAAACTAATACATTACCTCTACAGTATCAAGTCTCCAAGATTGTTTCACAAAAGTTTCTTCTAAAGGAACACCTTGTTTTGTGGAAGATTCTAACAAACCTGTCCAAGAGATTTGAGAACCACAGTCACCTGCATATTGCCTTGGAGAAACAAAAAATTTGCAGTTGTGTCTTTTGCAGACGCTTTGTAGAATTTCTGATAGCCTTTTGTTTGCAGCAACACCACCTACTATCAACAGTTCCTTTTTGCCTGTAAATGAAAGCGCACGTTCTGTAGCTTCGCCAATCATTGCAAATGCAGTTTCCTGTAATGAAAAACAAGCATCCTCCAAACCCTTTGGCATTATTTGCTTTGTTGCAGAAAGAAGACCAGAAAATGAAACATCATTTCCTTTTACTACATATGGAAGGTTGACATAATTGGTTGACTTTGATGCAAGCTCTTCAATTTTTGTTCCACATGGTGATGCAAATCCAGCTGATCTTCCAATTTGATCTAAGAGTTGTCCTAGTGTAATGTCCAAAGTTTCTCCAAAGACTCGCCATTTTTTTGATAAGAATGCAAGTATCATGGTATGGCCTCCAGAAACAAGTAATACCAAAGGATCTTTTGCACCAGTTAGCATCTTTCCAAGCTCAATGTGTCCCAATGCATGATTCACTGGATATACTGGAATTTTATAATATGATGCCAATGATCTTGCAACAACTGCACCAATTCTCAGACAAGGTCCCAGTCCAGGTCCTGCTGCATATGAAATAATATCAAGATCATTCATTTTTACGCCAGCTTTTTGCAGGCATTCTGAGAGAACCTCTGGTGAGTTTTCAGCATGATGCCTAGAGGCTTCACGTGGATGAATTCCCTCACCATCAGGAGGTCTATAGATTCTTCTAATGTCTGAAAGAATTTTTCCCTTCTTTCCTTTTTTTTCTAATATTGCACATGAAAATGTATGTGCAGTGCTTTCAATACCAAGACCTAACATTTTATCCCCTACTCAAAGTTGACACTATTTTTATGACATCACCGTTTTTTAATTGATGCTGTGCTCCTATCCTCTGTTTTGTTTTAGCATCTATGGCATGCAAAAATCCCTTTGCCAAGTCAGCATGCACTGTCTGGGCCAAGTCTTTTGCTGTAGAACCTGGAAATAACAACCGTGCATCTGGCAGTACCTCTCCGTCCTTGTTTGAAAGTTTGGTTTCATCTTCAACAGGATACACAGTAATTAGTTTAAGAAGATCAAAGCATGCAGCATTTAAGATCTGTTGTACACCGGTTGTTCCAATTTTAGTAATTACCTTGTTTGCAAGATCAAGAGCCTTTTGTTGTTGGGGATTTAGACTAATCCCATATTTTATTTTGAAATTTTTTTCTCCTGGAGAATAATCAACAAGACCGCTCTTTGATGCCTTTCGTAAAAGCAGTTCTGTTTCTGCACTACATGCAATTACTGGTCCATGTGCTTTTAGCTTATCAACAACAGACAGGTCATGGCATAGATCTGCCTTGTTTGCAGCGATTATCATCGGTCTTGTTTTTTTTCTTAATTCTTTTACAAATGTGTACAGATCATTTTCAGTCCAATCTGCAGGTTTTTTCATTTGCAGGTTTAGATGCTGAATTAAAATTTCAATGTCGTACTCTTTTATGCCAAGTCCACTGAATCTTTGAGCTATTCCTTGTACAAGTTTTGCACCTTTGTTTTCCATTTCTCGCGTTAGCTTTTGCCATTCACGCTGCAGGATTTGTTTCATCCACTGATCAAACTCTTCTTCAACAAATCTTGAATCCTCAAGTGGATCATGCGTTCCTGCTGGAACAGAGTGACCTAGAATATCAGTGGAACCGGAAGCATCAACTACATGAATTAAAACTTCGGCTTGTCTTGCATCATCTAAAAATTTGTTGCCTAATCCCTTGCCCTCATGTGCACCAGGAACAAGACCTGCCACATCAATTAGTTTCACAGGAATGAATCTAGTTCCTCTAACACAAAGAGGATGTGTATGATTAATTCCAAAATGTTTGCATGCACATTCTGTCTTCACATATGCAATTCCTACATTTGGCTCAATTGTAGTAAACGGATAATTTCCAATTTGAGCAGTAGTCTCTGTTGCAGCTGAAAAAAAGGTAGATTTACCAACATTTGTTTTGCCCAGCAGTCCTATTTGCATGGGAATCTTTCTAATGGTTACTCTTATTAGTATTGCAGAAATCGTTTAATCCAATTTGATTTGATGGTATGTGTTGTCTATAGTAATAACTGGAAATCCCGGAGTAGGGAAGCATACTGTGGCAAAACAGATTGCAAAAAATCTCAATCTTGATCTTATTGACATAAACAAGGTAGCTATAGAAAACGGCATATTTGTACCAGGAAAAGAAACGCTAGATGTAGATACAAAAGCTTTGCAAAAAATTCTAGATAAAAAAATTATATCTCATTCTCTAATAGTAGGACACTTGGCTCCATATGTCATACCAAGAAATAAAGTCAGCATGGCAATAATTCTAAGAAAAAGTCCATACAAGTTGATTCCAATTTATAAAAAAAGAAAATATTCTAAACAAAAAACAATAGAAAATTTGGGCAGTGAGATTTTAGGAATCACATTCTATGATGCTTTAAAAAAATTTGGTCCAGCAAAGACTCATCAAATTGATACTAGTCTTAGTTCAGTTTCCAAAGTTGTTAAAAGAATCGAAATGCTTTTTGAAAAAAGTAAATTTCAAGAAGACCGAGTAGATTGGCTTGGATTAATTTCAAAAAAAGGAGATTTGAAGAGGTTCTTTCCCTACTAACTTCAAATAATGCTCCGCAGATGATATAAGAAATGTTTGAGATTAAAAAGAGCGATCTTGCTGCAAGAATAGGAATACTACACACAAACCATGGCAAAGTTGAGACGCCAGCATATGTACCAGTGATTCATCCTGTAAAGCAGACAATTCCTCCTAAAAAAATCAGAGAGATGGGTTTTGATCTTGTCATAACAAATGCTTACATCACAATGAACAACTATGGAGATGAAGCAGCAAAACGTGGAATTCATGACATCATAAATTATGATGGTGCAATAATGACAGATTCTGGTGGTTATCAAGTACTAGAATATGGAAAAGTTGACGTCGATCCTAAAGACATGGCGTTATTTGAACAAAAAATAAGAACTGATTTTGCAATTCCGCTTGATAGACCAACCGGATACGGTCTTTCAAAAAAGAGAGCAAAGTCCTATGTCGATCACACACTCAAAGTTTCCAAAGAAACACTTGACAATTCTGAAAAAAATGGTCAGATCTGGCTAGGTCCAATCCAAGGTGGAGAGCACTTTGATCTGGTAAAGAGATCAACAAAGACTTTGGTAGAATATGGGTTTGATATGTTAGCTCTTGGCAGCCCAGTTGAATTCATGGAATCATATGAATACAAACTTCTTGCAAATATGATAATCACAGCTAAAAGACAAATGCCTGATTCCATTCCTTTACATCTTTTTGGCGCAGGCCATCCATTAACAATTCCATTTGCCGTTGCTCTTGGATGTGATACTTTTGATTCCGCATCGTATATGCTCTATGCAAAACATGGCAGATACATTATGGAAGATAGCACCATGAGACTAGAGGACATGGCATACTTTTCTTGTAATTGTGAAGTGTGTTCAAAACATACTCCAAGAGAAATCCAGTCACTTGAAAATGTAGAAAGGATAAACCAGGTTGCACTACACAACCTGTACGTAATAAAAGCTGAAGTGGATAGGGTAAAGGAGACCATTCATGAGGGAAGGTTGTGGGAATATGTTCTTAAAAAGGCCAGATCACATCCCAAGCTTTTCGAAACTATAGATGTCTTTACTGAAAATCATCAGTATTTTATGAATACTACTCCAAGATTCAAGGAAAAAGCTATCTTTCTGTATTCAAAAGAAGACCAGCACCGCCCAGAAATAACAGCATTTCACAATATGGTTCGTAATTTCAAGTCAAACAAGAACACGATAGTAATAATACCAGATGGGACAATGCGACCATTTTATCTTTCAGAAGAATATAACAAACTAAGAAAAAAATTTGCCAAAAATTATGAAGACATTCAGTTCTGTCAATTCAATCCTTTCCTTGGAATAATCCCACTTGAAATATCAGATATGTATCCAGCAGCACACTATGTTATACCAAGAGCATCATTTAGTGAAGAAGAATTTCCAGAGTTTACAGATACTTGGAAGGAATTCTTTACAAACAACGGCTTTAAAACAGCATACATTGCAAACGATAAATTTCTAAAACATTATGCAAAAATGCTTCCAAAAAAGATCAAAATAAAATTTCTTAATCGAATTTAAAAATAATAAAAAAGAGTGCGAGAACAGATTCCGCTTATAGTGCGGCGTCTTCTGCCCAGCCTTTTACGAATACTCCGTTCTTGTGGAGAGGAACTGGTTGACCAGCAGTGTAGTTCATTGGTCTCATCCAAAAGATTGCTTTTGTTGGGCAAACTCCGATGCATGCACCGTCTGAGATGCATCTTTCTGGATAAAAGACAAATGCTTTACCTCTCTTCCAACCCTCAACGGGCTTGACACGAAGTACGTCTGGACCAAGAGAAGTACAGATCTCTACGCAAAGCGCACAGCCTATACATCTTTGTTCATCTATGTCTGGAATGATTGCTATTGGCATTCTGATTTTGATCTTCACCGTTTGCTATTTAAACCATCTGCAAAATCCATAACAGAGTTATAGAAATTTTTCACAATAGAATATAGAAAATAAAAAACAAAAAAGAAAGTATAATGATTATTTTACTTCTTGGTTTGACGCATTGCGTCTATTTGTCCGCTCGTTACCCAATCAAGTAATTCAGCGGCAGAAGGATTTAGATCACCCTTTTGATTCATCATATTATGAACCCAAATCCAATTTATCTGGTTTAGTAATGGTTTGTTTCCCTCATCGCCCTTTCGAACTTTGTCTCGAAGGTCTTTTGGGATGGTATTCCACCATTGTTCAAAGGTTCTACCCATGGTCAGATCATCTTTATTTGATCTAATTAAGTCTTTTGTAAATTATACAGATATTATAATTGACAGATTGAAAAACGCTAAAGGTTTAAAGGTCCTTTGAGAAGACTTTGAATTCTTGCAAGTAAAAGTACTTGGGGCTGCCCAAGAGGTAGGTAGATCGGCATTTCAAGTTAATTGTGATGGCGCTAATTTTCTTTTGGACTATGGTGTTTCACTGGGAAAAGAGCCAGCATATCCAATGCACGTAAGGCCCAAAGACATCAATGCAGTAGTTGTCACACATGCACACCTTGACCACTCAGGCAACGTACCAGCACTTTTTGTAAATGATGGTATGGATGTTTATTTAACAGCACCAACATTAGATCTCTCTAGACTTTTGATTGAGGACATGTTAAGATTGGGAAAAAACACACTCCCATTTGGGATGCCTGAAGTTACCAATATGATGATGCGTTCTAAAGAGATAGAGTTCAAGCAAAAAATCACCCGAGGCAATGCATCCTTTGAACTCCACGAGTCAGGACATGTTGTTGGTGGCGGTTCAGTCATAGTGGAATCAGGGGGCAAGAGGCTTTTCTACACTGGCGACATAAATCCGCGAGGATCCAGAATGTTACGAGAAGCTGATCTTGACTTTGGCGAAATTGATTTGATGATTACAGAAAGTACCTACTCACAAACAAACCAGATGCCGCGGGAAGAAACTGAGGAAAAATTCATCGAGTTTGCTTACGAGGTTTTGGACAGGAAGGGTTCACTTTTTGTGCCTTCGTTTTCTGTAGAGAGATCACAAGAAATTGCATGCGTCCTAAAAAATGCTAAATTTAAGCACAAAGTGATCATGGACGGAATGGCAGTCAAGGTTAATGAAATAATGCTTCGGTATCCAGAATACCTTCGCGATCCAAAGGTATTTGCAGATTCAATCAACCACGCCGAATGGATAAGAGGAGAGCAGGAAAGAAAGCGCGCTCTAAAAGAACCATGTGTAGTGATCTCCCCAGCTGGAATGTTAGTTGGCGGTTCTGCAGTTTATTATTTACAACAGCTCGCACTTGACAAAAAAAACGGAATAGCTCTTGTATCATATCAGGGTGAAGGCACCCCTGGCAGAAAATTATTGGATACTGGCAAAGCTAACATTAGAGGAAACGATGTAAAGGCAGAAGCTGAAGTAAGACAATTCGAGTTTTCTGGCCATGTTGATAGAACTGGTCTTTTTGAAATGATGAAGCGAATCAAAGGAAATCCAAAAGTTCTAACGGTTCACGGAGACAGTGATTCATGCACGAAATTTGCAGAAGAAATTCATGAAAAGTTTGGGTTTGATGCCATAGCGCCAAAATTGGGCGATGAGATTACCGTTTAAAATGCAAGAATTTTCAAGAATAAATATAGATAGTACTATCAATAGCGGTCAAGTTTTTCTCTGGGACAAAATTGACGGAATATGGCATGGGATAAATGGCGCAGAGATTTTAAGAGTAGAACAAAATCCTTTTGATATAACTTCGTCACAAAAAAAGGTCAGTAATTTTTTCAGACAAGATGACAATATGAAAAAAATTCTAAAAGAGATAAACAAAGACATTCTTGTAAGATCTGCTGTAAAACACTTTCCAGGTCTAAGGTTACTTAGACAAGATCCATTTCAATGCTATATCTCTTTTATTTGTTCATCAAATTCATCCATACAAAACATTAAACAAATGTTAAAACGACTCTGCCAAAAATTTGGTAAGAAAACAGATTTTGACGGTCATGAATTTTTCACTTTTCCTGATGTTGATAAGCTTGCAAAGGCTAGTCTGAATGATTTACTTTCATGCGGTCTTGGATTTAGAGCAAAATACGTAAAGAATGCAGCAATAACTGTTAATTCTGGTGCTATAGAGTTTAATTTCTTAAAAAAAACAGATTATAATTCAGCGAAACAAGAATTAAAAGAGATTTACGGTATTGGAAACAAAGTTGCAGATTGCATACTCTTATTCTCACTTGAAAAATTAGAGGCATTTCCAATTGATAGGTGGACGCAAAGAATTCTCCAGAAATATTATTCAAAGAAATTTTCTGGTTTGATAGAAAAATCACTCACAGAAAAAAATTATGAGGACATTCATGAAAAAATCATAGAGTATTTTGGTGTATATGCAGGATATTCACAACAATTTCTTTTCAAAATGGAAAGAGACCTAAACAAAAAAAGTTGGTTGTGAAAAACCCTTAATATGGTAGCCCAATGCCCAATCTTGGGCCCGTAGCTCAGCTTGGACAGAGCACTGGACTTCTAATCCAGTGGTCAAGGGATCGAAGCCCTTCGGGCCCGCTTTATCTGTATTAACGCGTCCTGTCGTTTTGTCAACTATTTTCCGTTCGAGATGTACAACATTTTGATTCTGTGTTATTTATTCTGTTTTCTTGTCGCCAATTTTCTGTAACAATTTTTGCAACAGATCCATTTCTTCTTGTGTTAGATTTCCAAGTTTTTCTTTTGTTTCTTCTTTTTGTTTTTCAAGTGGAGGAACTTCGCCTTTTTCCAGATCAAGAAATTCTTCACTTCGACTAAATGCATTTCTCATTTCATCAATGAGCGAGTCTGGAAGAATTCCCTTGTTGGTTGTGTACTTTGCTTCCATGTTTCCCTTGTGTCCCATAAAGAATACACGAAAGTCATGTGCAATCTTTCCACGAGATTCTGCGATGAGTAGTTGCGTGTCAAAGAAAGCTCTTAGCACATACGGTCTCCACAGAAATCTTGGTCGCATTGTTTTGTGGATTTCCCTGCGGATTGTCAATGTCTCCACAAATCTTTTGCCAATGTTCTCTCCTCTATGTCTGCCATACCTTGTGAAGGGCGCTATGACTGGAGATTCAGGCATTAGCGATTCTCCCGAAATTAGCCTCTCATTTAGATAGGCTAACAGCCTCTTTGTTCCAAAGTCTGTCAGGAAGGTATAGTATTCGTGATCTGCTTTTGAGAGTGTCTTTCTTACCACGATTCTTGGCTGTTTGCTTGCAAATGTAGCCAGACCTTCTTTTAGGACAAGTTCAGGTAGATCCTTTATCATCAGCCCGTCTGTCGCGTTATAGTTTCCCATCACTTCAGGTCTTAGACCAGCTTTGCCAATCAGTGACATTATGGCACCAGCCCTGAGATTTGCCCTGCTGAAAAGTTCTGCAAGTTCGTTTCCTTGTGGCACTCTCTCTTTTTCTAAAGTTGGTGTCGAGTCTACATTTGCTATCTTGATTCTTCTTTTTATGAAGACATCAAAATGATGCAGCCATGACTTTACCGCAGTTATGGTTCCCTTGATGTATTGTGGAGCATTGCCTCTGCTTTCCATCCATGATATGTGGTCTTGTAGAAGATCTGTTATTTCCCTGATGTCTTTGATTCCCAATTCTGCAACTTGCATCGGTGTGATTTGATGATCCTCGCAGAATTTGCTCAGCCTTCTTAGGTTTATTTCGGCTGAATTTGGACTACCTCTTGCTACATTTTTGTACCATCTTCTTACGTCTGGATCGGCTAGCAGTCTTTCTTTCTTTGTTGGACTCTTTCGAACGGTTTGTGCCTTATGGATTGTGTCGTTGTATGTCAATTTTTTTCCCGCATCAGACCGCACAGCTCTGCGGTCCTCATCTGAAAATGCAAGTGGATTTGTAGTATTTACTCTTTTCATGTAATCACATTATGACAAGATCAGCAGGTTCGGTTTTTTCTCGGATTGGTGTAATCTTTAGAGATCCATCTTCCAACATGGTCATTCTTACTATCTTCGCGGTTTCTCCATTCAGCGCATTTTGTACAAAAATCTTGGGAATTGTTACAATATAGCTGAAATTCATACGTGAGATTTTCCTTGTTCCAAGATCTAATTCCCTGTTTTTTGTATTTTGACTCACAGAATCATAGTATAGACGAAAATTAATATCTAAATTTGTAGACAAGTTTTCATGACAGAATGGCATACTGTTAGAGCAAGATTCACATCAGAAGAAAAAAGGATTCTTGATATTTTGCATGATGAATATGGTTGGAATTATAATTATTCTCTTAAAACTGGCATTGAATTTCTTAGCAGATTGATTGCTGGAGGGGAATTGTATACCGCCTCAGACAGCAAAATTCTTAAAAAAATAACAAGAATTGTCAAAAAATACAATAGACTCATGAATGCTGAAATTAAGCAAGTCTTGAAAGAATTTCCAAAGGAACAACGAGACTCTGAATATGAAAAATTAACTGCTGGTAGAGACAAGATATTTTCACATTTTGACAATGTCTTTGTTAAAAACAGGAAAAAAGGCAGAAAAAAACTTCCTAGAAAGAGAGGAAGATCAAGTACAAGGCTCTAAAATCAATACCAACGTCATAATCTGTCTTTATTATTTGCAAAAATAACAAAAATCTGATAGCTCAGTGATAGCTCAATGGAGTACGTAATTTCAATAGCAAAAAGATACAATCACGCAAGGACTCACTATAAAGATCCTAGAAATCGTGGGATAAAAGGCGCAAAATCAGTACTTGGAATTTATTTTTTAACTGAAGAAGGAAAACTTCGATTTAGAAAAATATCTAGATTTATGATTCCTTATTACCGTACAAGGCTCTGGAAGAGAAGAGTTATGATTTGTCTGGAATGTGGTCGTAAATTTCCGTGGCTTATCAAAAAAGAGACTGATGAAGTATCTTGTCCTTATTGTTCAGAATAGAAGAAGATAACAAATGGATAACCTTAATTCAAAATGCAAGTAAAAATTAATCATGGGACCATATAAAGATCCAAACAGTATTTTAACAACAGATCTAATTGAGATGCAACGACAATATCATAACTCCGAATATGAATTTCTTCAATTCAATGAAATAATTCCGTTTAATCGTAATCCTTTAGACATTTATTCTCCAAAACTTGTTAATTTGTCTCTATATCTTGGTCCACAAATACTAGGAATGTTTGAAATAATAAAACAACAAACAGGCGTTACTTGTAGTGATGAATTTCCTTCCTACTATAAGGCATTAAATGTTAACTCATTACTCTCTTCTCAAGGTGTTATTTTGTCAGGATCAAAAGTAGTTTATCGTCCCTTTCCTAATAACAATCCAAAATGGTGGCAGGCATATAATAAAATAAAACATAAAATGCCAGTAGGGATTTTTCAAGCGACTTTTGAAAATATAATTAATATGATTGGAGGTTTATTCATTCTACATCACATAGCTGATGTCTGTCAAAGAGATTTGCCAACATATCATAGGGCAAATGTTCTTGATTCGGATAATTGGCTTAAAGTACACACTGTTGGGCAATACATCTACTACAAAGATGGTACGGGTATCAATAGTACTCTATACGAAAGTTTTGCATCCGATTTGATAAGCGTAGATAAAAGATTCTTACCTTATCTTCAAAGTCATAGCATTCAACCTAATTACCAACATTGATTTTGATTCTGTCAAGTTATCAGTACATTCAATAAATTTTTCTGTCTGTAGTGTTGTCTCATCCTGAGCGAAGTTTGGCAAATATTGCTGCAATTGCGGCAACAACAATCATCAAAGGTGTTCCGAAAGACCACGTATTTTTCAACACTCCTGTATTAGCTGCTTCTTTTACGTGGTTTAGATCCTCAACTTGTGATTGTGCTGTATCCAACTGTTTTCCTGCTTGTATCAGATTATTTCCCTGTGGTACTTGGTTAGTTATTGGTTTTAGACTAGTCTCCATTCGGTCTGTAGCCGTATTGATTACGGGATTCACTATGCTGTTTACATACAAAAGAACACAAGCTGTAAGTATTATTCCAAAAATGCCTACACCAACTGCAATGTATGACATACTTGTGGTCACTGTATACACAGCAAAGTTGCATATAATATTGATCGATCATCGATCAGAAGCTAATAGTTAATGATATAGAAAACATGGACTTTAGGAGAATCCATAAGAGAAGAACTGAGGGTTATTTAGACAAAAAGAACTAGTTTTGACATTGAAATTATAGTTATCATGTGAAGTAGAAAGGTATGTTTTCGGATCTATAACATTACAAAAATATGAAAAATTATCCAGTAAAATAAAAACCTACAGAATTATTACAAGCACATATTTATGTCAAAATTAAGTCTAGAACAATAACTATGAAGAAACATGTTAGTACCAAAGAGATAACTAAGCAATTCTCGATCGAATTAATTTCAACCATAGGAAAAGAGATGTCAGAGGAATATTCTAAACAACGAAAAATAGCAAACCTTGATAGCAAGTCATTTAATTTGGGATCTTTAACATTTAAGTTTGGGGCAGAATCTGAAACAATTTCTGAATCTTCAATAGAAAAGTTTCTTGAACATTTTGAATTTAAAAAAGGTAGATGTTTTTTTATGTTATTATTAGAGGATATGTCGTTAACAATTGGTTTCGACTGTGATAAGAAAACGAATTTTAGAATATCTAGTGAATCAGAAGATCAAGTTTGGGCAGAAGGAATAACCGCAGTATTTTATAAACTAATTAATGATTTTAAATTCGATGTGACGAATTCTAACTTAATAGAATCCTCAAAAATAATAGAAACAACATTAAAACAATTACAAAATGACGAGTCATCAAATAGATACATGAAATTTTTTAAAAAATATTTGTATCAGTTAATAATTGCAATTGCTGGTGCTATAATTGCAGGTTTAATTTTGATCTACTTTAAACTATAACTTTTACGACAACAGCATGTTTCTACGAGTAAAGTTGGGGGTAAACCATTTTTATTCTTTATCGATAAACTCGTTTGCTGTTAATTAAAATAAAAAATTGAGAAAGGAGTTTTGTAACGGGTCTTACATGACTCGATAGTTGAATTTTCTAGAAATTAAAACAACGCCAATTATTGATAATACGATAATCATTCCTGCAAGAGAACCAAACTCAGGTAAAGCAGAATGCGCTGGTTCTGTTGAAGTTTGATTAATCGGTGAATATGGACTATTTTTCATTTCTAACAATTCGAAAGTAAAAAGAGGTGGTGGTTTACCACACGCACAATCAATGTATGTTGCTGCTTTTATTGGAAAAGGAAGATTTGGTACTACCCAGATTTTGTTATCAACACCTTTGTGCCAACCAATAATCCATGCATTGTATGTACCTGCTTGAACAGTTACTTGTTCTTGACTCATTGGTCCCACTCCATTTCCAACTATTCCATGGTGATACCATGTTGGAGAATTAAAGTCCATTGGACTTTCAGATGTTGCAATATTACCAAGCAAGTTTATGGTGCTTTTGTAAACATAGGTATAATCAGCAATATTTGGATCAGAGTGTTCTGGGTCTGGTGTTATCATTCCAAATACTGTATGACCTTTTTGTATATTGCTTCCATCAATAGCAAGAAACTGTACATTATAACCACTGTCATCACTAGTTTTATTCTGAATCCAAAAGTCAAGCTCTATAGGAGTACAGTTATGCCAGTCAGTAAAGCAAACACTGTATCTGAAGTAATCTCCTTGTTTCAATCCTTTGCCTTCGTACCAAGTGTCAGCGAATACTGAATGCATTGTCAGAACTATTGAAAACACAACAATTCCAAAAAATAATGCTTTCAAGGAAAAAGACATCATATCTTAAGGCATTTCAAAACTCAAAAACATTTTGGGTTTAATCGCTTTCCAACAAATCATGCACGAGCCTTACAGGACTCACCTTCAGTGGGTTCAGACATGTTATAGTCTGAACTAGAATAGAAAGTATTGATTCAAAATGCAAGTGATAAAAAACAAGCATCGTAATTTTGTTCTTTTATGATATTATAATAAAATCTGTAACCACATGTGGAAATAGTTAACTACCTGAAAAGAAACCGCATGTTTATGAGTTCACATGGGAGAAACACGAAATGCCCCTAATTGCCTTGCGAGCAGTAATAGAGTCAGTCTTAATAAGAAAAGGAGATACCAAACGTCATTTAGTACAAGCTAAACTTAGCTCTCTTTACAATCTTCATATTAGGGATTCTTATAAACATCCAGAATATTTGAGAACTGTACTCAAAAATGTGTACAAGGAAGATTACAATTCCATAATAAACGATGTCAAATTGCAATTAGGTGAAGAACTAGTTAACGAAAAAGACATGTTTGATTTTTTTAAAATTATGGAATCTTAATCTGTCCATGTCTCGACAAAAAACACGAAGAACCATGTCCTACATATAGAACACTACCTAAAAACAACATATTGATTAAGAAACCGTACCGTACAACGACAAAAATAGTAACGAGTCTTACAGGACTCTAACCATTGGTTTTAGGTGGTGAAAGGCCGAACATTTGTTATGATTAATTTCTTTTAGTTAATTTTACCTTCTTCAAACCACTTTTTTCAATATGTTTTACTAGGCGTCTGATCGTCTCTTGCTCGTTTTGGGAATGTTTAATTTTCCTAATGATTTTTTCTTCGAGTGTAGAACCTACCTTGTCACCTACCATCTTGAAAAAAATACTAGGACTGTCTTTATTGATTTTTGCTCTGACTGATATATCATTTTTTACTGTGTTGATCTCGAGTTTCTCAAACAGCGCAACATATTTTGTTACCAGTTTTTGATTTTTCATTAGGGTATGACCAGCTGGAAACAAGAGATAATCTCGTAATAATGAATGTACTTTTCGATATGTCAAAGTTTTAGATAACTTGGATTCATCAACAATTTCAGGGATAGTTTTTGGTCTTGTTGCTACCTCAAGAATTTTACTCTTGTCCTCATCGCGGTAGGAGCGCAAAATCATAATTAGCATTGATTTGTCCGTTATCGTAATCCATATAGGATTATCAATGGCCTGCCTCATAACATGCGTATACGTGATTGGTATATCGGGGTTTTGATAAAATTCACTTCATGCTGTGCTATCTACTGTTAAACATCACATCAAATTCATCCTAAAAGAGGTTTTAGAAAAATTGAATAGAAGTTTTGTAACGCGCCTTACAGGACTCGAACCTTTTCCACTTGTGATAATGATTTGTTCAAGATTATTTTTGTAGTGATATGTGTAATATTATGGCAAAACAAATCCTCTCAGTTTCTGGTTCAATATGAGAATGAAGTTAAGAACTGATGCCCATGCTTGCTTATTTAGGAATCTTTTGCCTTTTTTCTTTGATTTCTTATGACTCTTTTTTGACAAGTATTTTTGATGATTGTTTAGGAAGTGAGTAAATGTTGCCACAAGCATGGGCGAAAGTATTGCGAAAACAATGTCTTGATGATATGCATTCGCAACACCAATACCAGAAGCCAGCGATACGACAGTGAGTATCAAATGTATGAACTTCATAGTTCAACTTACATGGAAGTATAATTAATTAACGCCCTAGATTTGACCGATCTAGGTCGAGCTCTAGATCCCAATAAATACTAAAATGCCGTACTATATTTAATGGAGAAAAGATTTCGCCGTGCTGAAATAGAGATACTTCGTTTCCAATACGAAAATCCAGATAAAAATCAGCTCGAACAAATTTCAGCAGCAGGTCATGGGTATAATTACAATACCACAGTATCTACCATCATTAGTCTACATCGACAAGGCCTAGTGCACGGAAACAAAACCTTTTCTGAGATGTATGAATCTGAACAAGGAAAAATGAAAAGAGGATCTAAAAAATCTAGAATCACAGAAAAAGGAATTCGTGTTTTAAAAACATATGAAAGTTTTGTTAAGGCGCCATATAGATTCACACCATTTCAAACTAGAAAAAGCCTTGATTCAATTAAACCAGAACTCAGAGAGGTCATTTTGAGAGGTAGAAAGAGCATATCAAAGAGAAGGACAAAAAAACAAGAGGTATTGAGGTTCGGAGAACAATATCAAACACAATTGCATGATCTAGAGAAAAGTCTTCTAGGAAATGTTGGAGCCATAGAACAAATAAAGGATCAGCACAAAAACAGTAGCTACGAACTAGAATTATTTGAAGAGGACAAAATAGGAATGGCCTCCATTGTTCACAGCAGATTATCTGAAATGTTAAAAACAGAACCTAACTTTAGTAATGAAAAAATTATTCTGGGTAAGTGGTATTCTCCACTCGTATTCTTATCAAGAGGTTATGAAAGTGGAAGAGAAATTAGTGTTCTCAAAGGAAGTGTTCATCGTTATCATGCGGCTGACAAACTCTCGCATGGGCATGTTAGCTTTGTTACTGATCCTCAAGATCTGATTAAACAATTTCTTGATAGAGGAACAAATGGCATTGTGATACAACCGCCATTGCAAATTTTTCATTTATCTAATAATGATTTTAACGTACAAATCATCCCAGCAGAGGATTCTGAACCAACATATTTAGTTGTCAAGAGGGATTCTTTAGATACAGAAGGATTCAATCGTCTTTATTACTCCATTGGTGATTTTGACAAAAAAATACAAAATCCGACATGGATATTCAACCATGCACAAGAGTATGTAGAAAATCATTTGCAAAAAGACTTTGAGAATATAATGACAACTAACGATTTATTTTCATCACTTAGAATCATTAATAACTAAGTCAGACAGAGTTTGAAAACGTACTCAAATACATGAGCCAAGCTGGAATTATCAAGTAGACCGAAAATAAAACATTGGAAGGAGTTTTGTAGCGAGTCTTACAGGACTCCAACATAGAGTGCAACAAAGATGAAAACTATCACCACGTCGAACGATATTTTTTAAAATTGAAATAATTTTTGCCTTTTTTGAAGGATGTCCACAATTTGGACATTTCTTGAAATCAGTAGATGAGTCTCTGTGACATATGCTACAATACATAATTCAATTTACTCCTGTAGACATTTAATAAAAATTTACAACTAAAATTCTAAAATATATAAAATTTTGATAGTTTTTTTAGAATATAAGATCATCTTTTAATATTGTAACAAATATAGCATAGAAAATGGGCTGGGTTGGGAAGGTTGCTCTTTGTACTGTATTGATTTTAATGTTAAATTTTCCTGCTTTGATATTGCCTTTTCATGTAATTCATGTATCTGCTCAAACATCAACGAATTATGGTCCCGTATTGTGGGACGGTCAAAAATTTATTTCTCTTCCTGAAAGCTTTCAGTTGGGCAATGACAAAAAAACTCTTGTCTTAGTCCATGGTATTTTTAGCAATGTTGACGGTGCTTTCAGAGACAGCAATGGGATGAGTTGTATAAACGATATTATGAACAGAGGACATTATGACAGAGTAGTTGGATTCAACTATGATTATACTAAAAGTATAGAACATAGTGGAGATGCTTTAGCCAGTTTTCTAGATCGGCTACAGAATTCTGGAGCACATGTAGATATTGAGGCCCATAGTATGGGCACTGTTGTTTCCATGGATGCAGCACTCAAAACATCTCTACATGTTAACAACATGGTACTCTTGGGTGGTCCTATTGATGGAACTCCAATCACGGGATCTTTTTTGACTAAATTAATTTCAATGGCAGTTCCAGCAGGTCTTTCAGCTAAAGCCGATGATCTCCAAAAAATGAAGGATAATGGGGTGCTCGAAGAGCTTCAACCAGGTAGTTCTTTACTGTATTCTATAAAGCACTCGATAATTAATAAACATGATAATACTAATTTTATTAAGATTGTAGGAGAAAAGCCATTTTTTCCAGGCGAATCAGCTATGTTTTTCAACGGTCAACCAAATGATGGGATGATTCCTATTTCAAGTGCTCTCGGAGATGGGCTTCCTGGTCGTACTCATCTATTTCTCCAACTCTCTCATACTGACCTTGAATGCAACCAAGATGTCATCAACTATGTGGCATCGGCTCTCATTCAAAATCAGCCTCAGTGCAGTAGCGATTATCCATACTATTCTCAATCAGACGGCAAATGTCACAAGTGTGGTGGTGATTATCCGTATTATTCTCAATCAGACGGGAAATGCTATAACGGGCCACAATGCGGTGTAGGGTCAAATGCTGGCTATCCATACTCTCACAATGGACAATGCTGGAAGACGCCATGTTTTGATTCCGCTTATCCATACTATTCTCAATCAGACGGCAAATGTCACAAGTGTGGTGGTGATTATCCGTATTATTCTCAATCAGACGGGAAATGCTATAACGGGCCACAATGCGGTGTAGGGTCAAATGCTGGCTATCCATACTCTCACAATGGACAATGCTGGAAGACGCCATGTTTTGATTCCGCTTATCCATACTATTCTCAATCAGACGGCAAATGTCACAAGTGTGGTGGTGATTATCCGTATTATTCTCAATCAGACGGGAAATGCTATAACGGGCCACAATGCGGTGTAGGGTCAAATGCTGGCTATCCATACTCTCACAATGGACAATGCTGGAAGACGCCATGTTTTGATTCCGCTTATCCGTATTATTATCAATCAGACGGCAAATGTCACAAGTGTGGTGGTGATTATCCGTATTACCACTCAGACGGGAAATGTTGGAATACGCCAGAAGGAGGTGGCGGTGGAGGAGGTGGGGGTGGTAATGGGAATTGTTCAGCTATGAGTATCCACATATGTCAATATAGGGCAGAATCAGGTCTTCCAGATCCTGATTGCTGCACAAGATGTGGTATTTGTTAATGATCTGTGCATTAACAATCCATGGTTAGAGTTTTGATATTTGTCTTCAAGATTAGAAAACTTGCCTCAAAAACTGTCTCAATCAAGCGAATACAGAAGCTGAAAAGGTTCTTCTTATCGTGAATTATGTAGAAAACATTTTTACCGAAGAATTCCTAGCTGGAAAGATATGGATTTAAAATATGAAATTGTAGACGTGCAGTATCACTTTTGCACATCCATTAATGCAATTAAGTCAAACGCACTTAAATGTAACACAGTGAAATAAGGCGGATACTTAATAATGTCTGGAGATATTACAATAAAGAAATCAACTTTTAACAAACTAATTATTGGAATAGCTTCAGCACTAGTTATTGCAGCCTTTCTTGGTGGATATGTCATTGGGAATTTGGGGGAAACAAAAACCACGACACAAAATACTTATCAACCAATACCGACACAGACTCCAACTCAACCATCCACCCAAACAAGAATTGCTATTTCCATAGGTGACAGTCCTGTCATGGGAAATCCTAATGCGCCTGTTACAATGATCGAATTTTCGGATTTTCAATGTCCTTTCTGTGGTGAGTTCTTTTCTCAGACATTACCGGATGTAGAAAAAAGATACATCGAATCAGGAAAGGTAAGACTTGTTTTCAAAAATTTTCCCCTAGAAAACTTGCATCCTAATGCAATGGCAGCAGCTATAGCTGCAGAGTGTGCAAATGAACAGGGCAAATTCTGGGAATATCATAACACATTGTTTGAAAATCAAACTAGTTGGGCTCAACTTAGTACTACAGATGCTGCCAAAACATTCAAACAATATGCATCTGAATCGGGACTTGATGCCAACAGCTTCAATTCATGTCTTGATTCTGGAAAATATGCTGACAAAATAAACAAGGATCAACTGGACGGATCAAGATATGGTGTTGATGGAACACCTACGTTTTTCATAGGAAATGACAAAAAAGGATACATGGAATTAGGTGGATCCCAGCCATTTTCTGCTTTCCAACAAGAACTAGATTCAGAACTAGGATAAATCAAAACTTTATACCTGCTAACAAATGTACAATAAGTTATTAAAAATTCAAAAAAATGGGGGTGGACGCGCTAAAACTGTTTTGTCGCGAACCTTCGGGCCCGCGTCATTTTTAATTCAAAAACATAACATGATTTTCAAATTTGCTCATTTTTCTCACAAGTTATTTATTTTCATTATTTTACGCATATACTATGAAGGATGTAGAAATAAAGATGGAAAGTTTGAACATAAAGCCTCATACTGAGATTAAAGGTAAGATTCAAGTGAATTATTCTGGTCGATATGATGGTGTTGTTGTGAACACACAGATATTAAATTCAAATCAACTCATAGTTTACAAGTCATATAATGGTAAAGTCATTTCTCAAAATTTATCACGATTATTCATTAACAAAAACGACATGCCACAAAACATGGTAGAATTTACAGCAATGATAGAATTTGAACCAAATCAAACTCATGATGTAAAGTTTCGTGTATCCATAATACAAGAACACAAAGAGATTGAAAGTGATATTGTCTTTGCTAAGTTAATGCCCTAAAGAACTATGATAATTCAAATCATGAACTAAATAGAAAGACGATTAAGAAGTTGTAGCACCATGCACAATGTCAATCTCGCCCGTCATCCAAGGATGAACTTTACAGTAATAGGGTATAGTTCCTTCTTGTGTGAATAAGAAAGTGTAACTCTTACCAGACAATATTGCATCAGAACCAAAGTCTCCACTGTAGAGATCTTTGAATGGTTTCACAGGGGTAACATAATGACCCGCATCATCGTTATTTTGCCACACCAATAGATTATCAATTCCTAATTGAACAGTTTGTATTTTTGGCACAAAGTTTTGCGTTTGGGTCGTATCTACTGAACCTTTTGCAATAGCTATTGTTGTCTGAATAGCCTGTAGAATTTTTGGATCAATATGTGGTTTTGCATTATATTCTGGAACGAAATATAATTGATAATATGAAACTCCAACAGCAGCCCCAACTATAACTGCAATTAGTCCTATCCCGTACGCATGACTTGAACTTGGAAGGCTCAACTGATAATAATTTTTTTGTTTGTCATATAAAGTTATTCGATCGTGTGAATTAGAAAATAATTTATGGCTTTTTAAGATCAGATGTTCCAACCGTTGGTTCTCTGACATTTTCTAGATTTGCAGTTTTTATTTCAGGAGCTGGTACAGCATTAGAGGCTGTTATTGACGATGAATTTTCTTTTCCAAGAAGTGTTGTAGCAGAGTCTGGCGAAGCACCTATTGGTTTTGGAATTTCAGTAGCTGCTTGTGGCGGGGGAGTTGGAATTTTCTTTGCTTCACTTAGTCCGTGTCTGTAAAGATGGAACATGCCAGCAAATACCATTAAAATCAATCCTACTAGAAAGAGTGAAAAGTTTTTCATTCCAGATAATGCTGCATTGTATGCTGCAATGTTAAGATAAACTTGGAATGCTAAAAGTGCAACAATAAGCCAATTGATCCATTTTCCTGACAAGTTTATTTGAGCTACTTTATGTGGTCCTTTTGATGCTACAAGCTTTGCTTTTCTTTCAGCTTCTTTGGCAAGCTTAATCATCATATATGAGAAACCAAATCCAATTGGAACCAGCAATAACATTACTGTATAAAAGAATACAGGATCTATGACAAGCCTAGCTACAAGCGCTTTTGTTGCGTCTGGCGAAATATAGAATCCCCAGTATGTGGTCACCATAACCTGAGCTATTCCCGTTATTCCAAATGCTGTAATGATAGGTCTGTCCTTCCACGAGAATTTTTTGTACCTGTCAATAAACGGAGTCAAAGCAAGAGCTATGATAAACATTGCAGGCCAAGCTACTCCAGTTACAAATTTGTCATATTGTGTCCTAAGAAATGCGTAAATTCCTGTAAGATACCATTCTGGTACAGTAATACCAGGAGGTACTGTGGGTTGAAATTTGGAACCAAGATCAACTGGAAAGACTCCACCTGTGATAAATATGGCACCAGAAATTGCCATTACCATCGGAATATCAAAGACCAAAAATCGTGGCATGTGTACTGCCATTAGACCTAGCATTACTATTGGTAAAACAAATACATGTTGTGTATAGAATCGTAAAATAAAGTCTGCAAATCCCGAGCCAAACATGGCATCACGTATAGTTGGTCCTGCTACCGGTATAGAGTTTGTAAGTGACGCAGCGATACTGAGTGCAAGTTCAGCTCGTTCACTAAATATTATATCATAACCTGTAAAAGCTTCAAGGATTGTCACTGTACCAAGAATGACTCCAGTAAACCAGATGAGTTCGTTTCTTATCTTGTATCTTCCGCTAAAGTATTGATAATACATGTGTAATACTGCTAAAAGAACCATTGCGTTAGATGCATGATAATGAATATTTCTTATCATAAAACCAAATGGAACTGTATTGTTTATTTTTGCAACACTGTCCCATGCTCTATCTAGTATTGGTTCATAATAAAACATCAAAAGTGCTCCAGAAATTCCCAAGATGATAAAAGTTACAAATGTAAGCATTCCAAGAAATCCAAATGGACTTACAAATCTTGCAGGAAATGAAAATTTAGTTCCAATGAAAATGGTTCTTTCAAATCCATCCCAAATCCAGTAGAAGAGATCTACTAGACCGTTTCTACGTTTTAAGGATGCGACCATATCCTATAATTCCATTAACATTTATGTCCCATTTAGCTGGTAGAAACCATAAATTTCCATCATTATCTGCCTCAAGGTATAATGTTGCAAGAACATTTGAGGGCGGAGCTTGGAGTGATGCCGGTCCTGCAAAAGCTTTGCCGGTAAGCGGATTGTACATGCTTCCATGACATGGACATTCTCCTCTTTTTCTTCCTTCTTGAGGCCAGTATTTCCAAAGACACCATAAATGTAAACACACCATACTATACACACGAAAAGCACTAACATCTTCTGTGTCTCCACCAAGTTCTGATGGGAGTCTGATAAACTGCCATTTTCTGAACGCTTCTTGATCAAGAACTGAATCTCCAGTTAATGGATAAGTAACTACTTGAGAGCTATTTTTTGGGAAAGTTTTTACGTTTGCTTGAGTGCCATCTGGTAGCATAACTTGAGCTTTTTGCAGAACGGTATTTGAAGGATTTGGCATGAATTGGCCCCAAGGAACAAAAGGAGTAAACGTAAGAGCAGTTCCTGCAGCTGCCAATAACTTTAAAAAATCACGCCTAGACAGAACATTCCTAGTTCCAGAATCCTGTTCAGACATCTAGCTTTCGTTTTTGAAAAAATTGCATATAAACCTTGTCTAACTTCGCTTCGAAATTTTGAATTTTTTGAAAGTAATTATAATTATGGCAGTTGCTGCAGAAATCCCAATTATTATTTCTGTTAATGTATAGTAAATTTCATTAGACGATCCATTTCTTTCTGGAGAGAATATTTTACTTATAGCATTATTGTCAATGTGTACTATTATCGTCTGTGATGCTTTATTTCCTGCCTTGTCTATTGCTAAAACCGTGATGTCATATTTTCCATTTTCTAATGTTCTTGTATCAAATGGTACAGAATTCTTATCCAATATTTTTTGGTGTGGTAGAATAACTGTTATTCCTCCATGATCTAAAAGATTCTGTTCGTTTATTTGAAGATCTATTATGAATATGTTTGAGATGGTTGAACCATTTGTTAAAGATTTGAAAATGATTTCAGGTGCAGTATTATCAATAGTAAATAGAGATTCCTTTGATATTGTGTGTCCAACTGTATCTGTTACAACTAATCTAATAATATGCGCACCTTCAGTCAGTTGTTGAGGTATGATCGAGAATATGGTTTCATTAAATTTTTGTGGTCCAACCCCATCAAGATAATATTTTATGCTGTCAATATCTTCTCCTATTATTTTTGGTTGAATTTTGAATGTATTATTAATAAACTCAGGTATACCAAATTGTATTTTTGGACCATTTTCATCAGGTAGAATAGTAGAGAATTTTGCAGTTATTGTTAATGGTTCAGCTACAGATTGTCCTCCAAACAAAGTTGAGTGCATTAAAATGGAATATGTTCCAGTCTGATTAATTGGGGCATACAATATGGTTGATGTTGCATCTTTGTTTTTTATAGGATAAAATCCTCCACCTTCACTAAATGGAGTGCTAGTACCAAGCCAATCACCAGTTGGCCAACCCTGAAATTGTCCTAATATTCCTGCTGGAACATTTGTCTGTACAATTCTTCCTTGAGGATCTACTACAAACACAGATAGATTTGTGTCCTTATTTTCCCACGAAATATTTAATGAAGCTGCATTTATTGTTCTGTCTTGAACATCAAAATAATATTGTCTCCAATCACCTGCGTTATACCTATTTGCCATGTCAAACGCACCACCAATGTATCCATTTCCATATAATACATCACCATTTTGCGTACTTTGTATAACAGTAGGCAAATCTTTTGGTTGAAGTTTCTTTAAGACTCCAAAGGAAACTGGAACATTAACTTCATGTAAACTATCTTTGAATGAAAGAAATCCTTGATGAATACCAGGCATGGAATCTAACGGTACAACAAGTGTTGCCACCACTTGAGTGGAACTGTACGGTGCAACTTGTATATCATTATAGTTTACCCATATATCATTCCAATTTTGTTTTTTATAATAACTAGCAGTAATGGTATAATCCATTGAGGTAGAGTTTTTCTTTGTATCTCCCTGCCAATAAGAAAATCTTGTTGGGACAGGGTACACACCAACTAGTGGAACATGTTTGATTTTCAAATTAGGATCTGAGACTTGTAGTTGTTGAACTGTTCCCCATGATCCTCCTCTGTTTACCATAGAAAGTTCTGTGTAGTCAGGTTTACCGTCTTTATTTTTGTCGTTCCAATCATATAGGTAAAGAGATGAAATCTTGATATCGTCAGCGTACATTTTAGATGACATATTCAAAAAATCTGAAAATGGAAAGTTGAGATCAAGGATCATCAATGATGCATCATTTGGAATAGGTTTTGATTCTTGGAAGAAAGAATGCAGATCAAAATGATCTTTTACATTTTCAAGAGGTACATAATTTGGTCTATAGACTCCAGGTTTATTCAACAGAGGATCTTGTAGATGTACAATAGTAGTGTCATTGTATTGTGACTTCTTGATCAATTCAAGAACTTTTGGTGCTATTTTAATTTCAAGTGTTTTGTTTGTTGGGTTTTCAATAGTAAAGGTGGCAGATGTTCTATCACCAGGAAGCAGTCTGCCTCCAAACCACGAAGTTTGTGGAAAAGAATTATTGTTTAATTGGAATCTTTCCAATCCCATCGAAGATGAATTCAATGCTTTAATTGGAACGTCTAAGATCTTTTTTATGTTAGAGTATGACTCATTGTTATATACAATAAATGTATCATCTTTTCCCTTAACAAAATTTATAGCATTTGTTACATTTACTAATCCAGATCCTTGTGTAAATGGATCATTTTTCAGATCAGTTGCGGTTGACATCAGAATATTTTCTATTTTAAATGTATCATATTGTTCGCCTTTCTGTTTTAGACTTTCCATCAACACAGCTGCAGAACCAGCAACAAGTGGAGCTGCCAAACTTGTTCCGCCAAAAAGTGCAAATGGATCAGTTGCATTTTTGTTATATTTTGTAACACTTGTTGGAGTAAAGCTGTATTCACCAATTCCCATCAAATCAGGTTTTGGATCACCTACTAAGCTAGGTCCTCTACTTGAAAAACCTGCAACATCACCTGAGAAATAAGTGCTATTTCCAAATCTTGGTTGATTCTTAAACGAACCAGAACCAATGTACACATTGTTTGTTACAGCTCCTATTGTCAATGCATATGGTGCAGCATCTGGAGTCCCCAAAGTTCCATATCCATGTCCTGCATTTCCTGCACTACTCACTACAAGTATACCCGGATAGTTTTTGTCAAGAGAACCTGGTACTTCAAGTGCACTTAACAATAGAGATTGTATGTCAAGCCCTGGCACTGATTGTAGAATCGGAAAAGTAGAGATCCCCCAGCTATTTGACAGTATGTCAACTCTAGGTTTTCCGTCAAAGACCCAAGCATTTTTTTCTTGATTAAATCCAGCAGCCCACAGCCAACCATACACTGCATCACCAAACCACAGTGCTTTGATTGGAACGATTTTTGCTCCAGGTGCTACACCTCTTAGAGAATACTTTGTAGTGTTACCGTAAATATCATACTTTTCAATTCCTTTTGATGCTATTGACGCAGCTGTAGAAGTTCCATGACCTTGAAAATCATACATCACACCAAAGTAATTTCCTTTTGTATCGATTGGAACCAATAGAGTCCCATTGGTTGCACCAATTTTTTTATCAATCATTGGTGATTTTGCTATCACTCCATAAACATCAAGTACTCGTGCACCAACAGTACCTGCGCTATAATCTAATTTTCCATCATTGTTTGAACCATATACAAGAAATTCTTTTCCATTTCCCAAAGTAATGGGAGTCTCATCTGTAAAATCATAATCATATTGTGGAGCACTACCTAAAGATAGATCAAAACGAGTAAAATCTTTCCAGGAATCAGACATGTCAGGTATTACGGTATCATACAAACCTGCTATTTTGGAATCAACTACAAGCACTGGAACAAGTTGCAAGCGTGAAGATTGACCCTGTAAAACATTTTCATAAATCACACCAAAGTGGTATATTCCACTTTTTGAAATTATGAAACTTTTACTATTCTTTCCAATTTTATAGTCGCTTGATGTAGTGCCAGTAAGAACAGGACCACTACCGCCTTTAGGATACATTGAGTTGAAAACTTGAATATTAGTACCATTCCCATTTTTGTTGAGGTTCAAAAATACTCCCTTAGAATTCACATAAATGTTAGAAGTAATGTTTTTTGGAATTGTTGCAGTGTAGTTTTTTATTATTCCTTTATCATTTATGTTTGCGATGAAAGTTGCATTTGTTAAAACTAGTCCCTGACCGTCAGCGTCAATCATAACTGGGGCATTATTTTTGTCACGTGCAACAGAATCTCGAACATCGGGGTTTGAAAAATCTGTTCCCGTATCTACGATTCCGATTGTTATTCCTTTTCCAGTATAGCCGTATTTTTGATAAACATCTTCAGTACCAAGGATCTTGCCTACTCTAGATCCTTCTTGAACAATCACATTTGTATTAAATTGATTTAAAAAATCAAACTCTAAAGGAAAATCTTCAATTACTGTATATCCTTTTAATTTAAGATTCAAGATATCGTTCTGAGAAAAAACTCCTACGGAAAAAAAACCATTTTTTGAGATTGTATCATAGATTAAGTTATGTGCAATTAATCTTACATCTGAGATAGAACCAGAACCAAAGACTACATATCTTTTTACAGGATTTTCATATGGCTCTGGCAAGAATGTTATAATGCCAGATTTTTCTACAAAATCAACAGACTGATTTGGGTGGATAAGATCAACATCATAAAAAGCAGAAGCTGGCTTTGCAACTGTAGAAAAAAGTAGCGTGAAAATTAAAAAAATTGTTAATTCCTGAATGACAAAAAAGCCTTTCTTTGCCATTATTGTTATCTTCGCCTAGCAAGAATTGTTATTTGCAATGCAATAATTATTGCTATCAATGCAACAACGGGAAGAAATAATGAATTAAATTGTCCTGACGCTGCCTCGAGATTATTGACAGATACTGACATGGAACTTACACTTTGATTTATGTGCTGATTCGCTTGAGTTACTGATTGTTGACTACTGTTTAATACTTGACCGAAACCTCCGATTTCTGATTTTAACTTATCTAGTTCTTGTGATGTAGAATCCAAAACTGAGTTTAGTTTTATTATTTGATTTGATATTCCCTCAATGTTCTGCTTGAGTACAACTGTAACTCCAGACCCTTGAGATATACTTCCTTGATCAAAGGCAGTTATATGAAATACATAGGTTCCTTCCTCAGGTGGCGTATAATCAACATAGTAAATTCCCTGATGAAGTGTTTGGAATGAATCACCGAGACTTACTACAGTACCATCAGGTAGATGTACATGTGAAGTACCCAGAAGTTTTGTGGTAGAACCTGCAACCAAAACCCCATCACTTGTTACTTGGACAAATACTCTAATGGGTTGATTTACTGCCGCTGTTTGCGGTGCAAAAACGATTGTGCTAAGAGTTCTTTGTATTGGGATTTGTACAAGAGATGATGATTGAGCAAACTTGACATCAATTTTTTGGGAAATGCCTTTTTCTGCACTCGCTATTGTTTCTACAGAATATGTACCATATGCAAAATTTGTAGTGGCATTAGGCCATCGTATTAGTATGTGATCAAAGCCACCGCTGTTATCTGCAGTAATTTGATCAAACTTTGCAATTGTACCATCAGGAGCAAAAAGTCTTATAATTAACGGTTCATTTGGCAGTGCCGTTCCATACACCAAAAGAGGTTGACCATCTGAATACACTTGCTTGTCAGTAGACATTTGTAATGCAAAGGCTTGCACCATAGATAAATTGGTGACCAGTATCAAAAAGAAGAAAAGTATAGTTGCTGTTTTCAACCTATTCATGATCACTCCATCCCATAGATATTAGTTCTGTTAAATATGAACAATTCATTCATCTAAATTATAATCAATAAAAGATTTTATCTTTATTGCAAAAATCATTCTTTTAATCAATATGATATCTATCAGAGCTCATTGAATTTATAGCAACCATAGAAAAGTTGGATTGTTCTTTTTTCATTATTGTAGCAGATGCATTTCTAATGATCAATTCGTATAAAGATTCTGGTTTTAGCTGTAAAACTGTTGAGATCATTGCTTTGATTGGATCCATATGAGTTACAAGTAAAATATTTTCATTGTCATGTTTCTGAGAACAATAGTTAACCATATCAAGAATTCTTTTTTTTACACTAGAAAAGGGTTCAACACCATTTTGTTCTATTATAGGATTATCTTGATAAAATTTTAAAAAAATATTACCATGTTTAGCAAACATTTCTTCATATAACATTCCTGAGAAGCTTCCCATCTCAATCTCTGTTAATCGCGGATCTACCTCATACTGAAGATTTAGTTTATCAGACACTATTTTTGCTGTATGTATAGCACGCTCTATAGGACTAGAATAAATCGCAGAAATTTTGAGCGGTTGTAGAAAAGTCGCTATTTTTTCTGCCTGTTGTAGTCCAAGTTCTGTTAATGGAATTCCTTCAGATCGTCCAGCAAGAACTCTTTCGACATTGTTTGTAGCTTGCGCATGGCGTAAAAAAATAATCAAGGACAATATTACAAACGATATTGAATAGAGATAATAATAACATTACCAGAGCATGATTTTATGAAGATTGGAATTATAGGCGGAACTGGAGGAATGGGAAAAGGCTTTGCTATTAGATGGTGCAAAAATCATGATGTTTTAATTGGTTCAAGGGATTCTATGAGAGCGACAGAATCAGCTCTTGAATATTCTAAAAATGCTTCTGAACAATATGGAACATTTAACGGCACCATAACAGGAAAAGACAATCTTTCTGTTGCAACAGAAAGCGACGTGTTGGTTTTATCAATTCCGTATGAGAATATTGATTCAATTTGTTCTCAGTTGCTGCCATATGTGAAAGATAGTTGTGTTGTCATATCACCTATTGTTCCATTAACAAAGACTGATGCAGGATTTGAATTCATTTCTTTTATAGAAAAAAAACCATCTGCGTTTGAACTTGTACAAAAACATATGAAAAATAAATCAAAGCTTGTTGCCGCGTTTCATACCATATCAGAAAAAAAACTGATAGATTCAAAACTAATCTTGGATTCTGATATTTTTGTATGTGGAGATGACCAAAATTCTATAGATACTGTAAACGAACTCATTAAAGAGATAAAATCTCTAAGACCCATATTACTTGGTCCTGGCTCGCTTTCTTATCTTGCCGAAATAGCAACGCCTATTCTTTTGAATGCCATGATTAAAAACAAAATGAAAAACCCCGGAATAAAGATAATTTAAGCAAGAATAACCAACCAATATCAGATTTGTATTATAGACGTAACAGAAATTGGTTTACTGCGATGGGGGTTTTGTTTATAGTAATGGCCGGAATCATTCTTATTAGAAATTTGCTTATTTGGGGTCCAGAATTTGTTGCTGATTTTTTCACATCTCCTGAGATCACTAATGAAAAAATATCTGCAGGTATGATTGGAATTGGATGTTTTTTGATCTTTATGGGTACAAGGAAGGAAGTAAATGAAAACATGTGACTTTTTAAAGTCTCAGAAAATTTTGAGGCTTGCTACAATTGACAGTAAAAATAATCCGCACATTGTTCCTGTATGGTATGAATTTAGAAATAAAAAATTTTATGTTGGAACTAACACAAGAACAAAAAAGGCAAAAAACATCAAAAAGAATCCAAAAGTAAGTTTTTGTGTTGATGTAGGAATAAAATCTCCAGACATTTTTGGTGTTATGGGTATTGGTAAAGCCAAATTGATTTTAGAAAAAAATCAAGTGTTATTTATTGCAAAAAGAATTCTAAAAAGATATTTTAAAAGTTTGAAAGTAAAATCTGCTCAGGAATTATTAGACGACACGAATTGCATTATAGAGATATTACCAAGAAAAACAACTGTTTGGAAATTTTAGGTCACAAACTCTTCTATTTTGTCAAGTGCTTTTTCTAGCACATTAATTTCAGGCAAAAATACCATCCTAAAGTGACCGCTGCCATATTTTGTGCCAAATCCTGAACCGTGAACTGTGAGAACTCCTTTTGATTTTAAAAGCTCAAGAACAAATTCTTTATCTGATTTGTATTTATTGTTCTCTATTTTTGGAAAAGCGTAGAAAGCTCCTTTAGGAATTGGACAGCTAAGTCCATGCATTCCGTTTATTCGTTTGATGACATAGTCTCTTCGTTTTTTTTAGCTCTGAAACAAATTTAGGAATATAATCTTGTGGACCTCGAAGTGATTCTAATGCAGCATATTGAACTGGCAAATTAGATGCAATTCTCACCCTAGCAAGCTTTGGAACGTTTTCACGAAGAATATCAAGCTTCTTGGAATCATTAAATGCAATATAACCAATTCTCCAACCAGACATTAGATGTACTTTGGAAAATCCATTTAACAATATTACAGGAGAATCACCACTGACCTTTCCAATACCCACAAACTTTTCATCAAAAACTATTTGATCGTATATTTCATCACAGATTATGTACAGATCATTCTTAATTGCAATATCAATTAAATCCTTGAGAGATTTTTCACTAAAAACAGCTCCCGTCGGATTGTTTGGACTGATAAAGCATATTGCTACAGTTTTTGACGTAATCTTTGATTTTACATCGTCAAGATCTGGAGTAGAATTGTTAAGATCTACTCCAAACTCTACTGGAATTCCACCAAACAATCTCACATACGAAGCATATGGTGGATAATATGGACCTGGAATCAAAACTTCATCTCCTGGTTCAACAATAGACGCCATTAGCATCTCTAATCCTTCTGAAACACCGTTTGTTACAATAATGTCATCTTCAGTTGTCAAAAGTCCTTTTCTTTTTTCTTTTTCTGCAATAGCTTGTCTTAGTTCTTGTATTCCTTCTGATGGAGCATAATAATTTTGATTGTTTTTAATTGCCTTGATTAAAGCGTCTTTGACATTTTCTGGTGGTTGAAATCCATATGCCACAGGATCGCCTATGTTAAGATAGGTTATCTTCTGTCCTTGTTTTTCCAATTTTTTTGCAGAAAGTGTGATATCGCGTATAGCATATTCAACACCAGCTACTCTTTGTGATATTTTCAATTATCTAGACAGATATTTAGCCCCGTTAAAGTCTTACTTGATCGGACCCGTTGCATAGCCCGGATAGTGCGGGTGGCTTCGGACCACCAGGTCGTGGGTTCGAATCCCACCGGGCCCTTTATAGAGTGAATTTTAAGACAGGAAAGTAAATGTCAGACGTATGAGAAAGTTAATGCCTTTTAGAATTGGATTGTCACTGATGATTATTGGTTCAATTTGGGTAGCACTTGCATTTTCTACTGCAGAAAAAACGTCACAAGATATGAACATAAGTACAAAAGAAAGTACCAGTATTGATTTAGATTTAAAAAACACAGGACTTGGTTTTTATAAAATCACTATTCCAAATTACTCAAAAGAAACAATATTAGTAAAAGTATTAGATCCTCAGGGAAGTACGATGGATCTTAAACGAATAGGAACAAAAATGTCTGTAAACTATTTTGAGTTTAGTTATACTGGAAAATACACTTTGGAAATAACTAACCTTTCTGAAAATCCTATACAAATTGAAGCAGAGTTTGGAAATACAAAATCAACAGATTTCACATTTCCCTCGTCTATAGCACTCATTGGAGCGTGCTTGATTGTATGGTCTGGCTACAAAAGATTGCGAAATTACAGTACTGCGCACCCTGAGGAAAATAAATCGTAAACTGGTATACACAATACTACTGAAGTAAAAAGTATAATCAAGTTAAAACATATCCATGATGCAGACAAAAGCACTGTCATAATAGCAATAGGCAAAACTTTTCTCGTCTTTCTTTTGTCAAGTTGACAAAATGTCATAAAACTACCAAGAGCACATAGAAAAAGGCCTGTTTCAATTGTAAGATGAGATGGAGTTACCAAACCATCTACGCCGTATATTTCGTGTGAAATAGAATCAGCGTAACCCCCTACAAATTGTAAAAGTGAACCTAAAAGTAGAATCTTTATTCCTTTAAACAGAATTTTGTTTTGAGAATTTAGTAATAAAATAATCATACCTAAAACTGATGAACTAACAATCATTCCAACACCAGCATAAATTGTAACATGCTGAATTGTCCAGAATTTTTCAGGTGCTCGTAGAGCATGTGTTGATGCATCCCATATTCCACCTAACAACTCTGTAACAGTACCACAGATAGCCAGAATCGATATAACAAAGAGGATGGTTTTAATTTTTGAAAGAAATAAAGTAGAAATTAGATTGGATGGACGCATTTTGAAATAACTTTGTTTTATACGTAATATATAGAATTTTGTTTGTTAAAATTTAGCTTTTACTTTCTTGAGCTCGTACATATGCTATTGCCTTTTTCATTTCAAGCGCTCGCTCAAAAATTATCTTTCGCATTTCTTCTGCTTCCATAGATGTCATACCACGCTTTTGCGATTCAAAGAATAATTCTGCAAATCCTCCAGTCACATATCCTACAAAAATTCCAAATGCCACTTCGGTATCATCTTTTGTAAGTGGTTTCAAATCAGATGCCATGTTTCGCAAATTCTGAGGATTTACCATTAAATCATCTATTAAGGATACAAGCGCATCCTTTAATGGTTCTGACAGACTCATTTGTAATCATGATATGACGTGACACAAGAACCTTACAAGATCAGATCTTATGACAAATCTTAGATCTTTTTTGACTGACATGGTAACTATTATACCTCATATCATGAGAGGGTATCTATGAGTCCAGGAATAGGGCTAATGAAAAGAAGACTCCCTACTGAAAAAGAAGCCATTCCTCTAGCAGTATCAGGAATTATAAAAAAGTACAATGTTACTGAAGATCAAATCAAAACCTTGGAAACTAAGTATGACAACGAAAGTGGCGACTGGTACGTTGCATTAGGATTTAATGAAAAAAAAGCCATTGTTAAGATGGATTCTGTTTTGGGAACAATAACAGAGATTAATGAAATTTAATCAGTTTTGTAAGAAATTTATTTTTTAAACTGAACATTTGAAACTTCGGGTTCTGGTATAATTACTAATCCTCCGTCCCTTAATTGCTGTACAAGTTGAATGACTTCTTTTTCTACTTGTCCACGTTGAAGGCCAGTTATTTTTGCAAATGCATCAACGAGTTCCGTTATCTTTCTTTGCCCGTTACATAATTTCCAAAAGTCTATGATTGCCTGATTTACCATGAATCCTTGTTCATGATCATTCATCAAAACTAATGCACCATCTTCTTGTTTCACAACAGATCCTACACCTTGCGGCATTGCAGTTTCATAATCTATTGGAGTGATTCTTTTCTGTTTTCCATAATTGATTAGCTTCTTTCCTTCTTCTGACATTTTTTCTGGTGTCCATGCAGGCTCCCATACAATTTCAACATTAACACCACTAACTCCAGGAACTTTGTGGACATATCTTTTCACATCACTCACTAAAGTTTCATGTAAAGGACAGCCACGTGTTGTCATGGTCATTTTGACATCTACTTTATTGTCATCATTCACTTTGACTCCATAAATTAGACCCATGTCCACAATATTGATTGGGATTTCAGGATCCATGCATTGTTTTAGTGAGTCTAATACTTGTTGTAATGTTACTTGTGCCATGAACAATTTCTTCAATCTATGAAAATAAATACCTTACATCTTTGATTTGAACAATTTTTTTATAGATTCTTCAAAAGGTGATTTGGCAACTCCTGCTTCTGTTATTATACCTGTTATGAGTTCTGGCGGGGTCATATCAAAGGCAGGGTTTATCACATTAATGTCGTCTGGGGCGGTCTTTTTACCTGCAATTCCAGTAACCTCACTGGCTTTTCGTTGTTCTATAACAACATCGTCAGGATTGCTTTTTAGGTCAAATGTAGAAAGAGGAGCCGCCACATAAAATGGAATTTTGTGCTGTTTAGCCATTGTAGCCACTTGATATGTACCAATCTTGTTATAGACATGACCTGTTCGTAAAATCCTATCTGCTCCTACTATAACTTTGGTTACTAATCCCTTAGCCATAGCATATCCTACAGCAGTATCAGGAATTAGACTAACATCAATACCATCATGTTTTAGTTCAAAAGCAGTCAAACGTGAACCTTGCATCACTGGTCTTGTCTCTGTTGCAATTACTTTGATCTTCTTTCCACTTTCTTTTGTTGCACGGATAACTCCCAACGCGGTACCATATCCAACTGTGGCAAGTGCCCCTGCATTACAATGGGTCATGATAGTATCATTGTTGTCAAATAATTTTGCACCATGTTTTCCCATTGTCATATTAGTTACAATATCATCTTCTGCCATTTTTTTTGCAGTTTGTATTATTGATTCTTTTATTTCAGGTACGGTTTTGCCTTTTTTCGCTACTTCCATTATTTTTTCAAGACCCCATGCTAAATTTACAGCTGTGGGTCTTGTTTCAAATAGAATTTTTTTTGCTTTTTCTAGATCTGCTAATAATTTTTCTTTTGTTTCTGCTTTGCTTTGTAGTGCTGCTAAAGCTAATCCAAATGCACCAGCTACTCCAATTGCAGGGGCACCTCTAATTATGAGAGTTTTGATTGCATTTGCCACATCATTATAATCAGTATATTTCACAAAAACAAGTTTATTTGGCAATTTAGTTTGGTCTATCATTACAACTGTATTTTTCTTCCATTCTACAGTTCTCAAACTTGAATGAATCGTAGTTTGCGGTTTCAACAGTTAGTTTGGAAATAGTACTTTTTTATAATCCTTGCAATTGGTTTTGAGTATAATTCGTTGATTAAACATTATATTGCAATCAATCTTCAATTGAATAGTTGCTTAATCATTCTACTTTGAATAGGTATGATCTTCAAGGCATGCATAAAATCTATGATATGTGGCCAGAGATCGCTAAAAAATCATACAAATCAGACCAAGACGCAGTTGATTTTACGGATATTGATCATATTGTATTTGCTGGAATGGGAGGTTCTGGAGCATTAGGAGACATTTTTTCATCCATATTATCAAAAACCAAGATTCATGTTGCTGTGACAAAAGGATATCATCTTCCAAACACAGCTGACTCTAATACTCTAGTTATAGCAACAAGCATATCTGGAAATACAGTAGAAACACTTTCTGTTCTAAATTCTGCAAAAAAAGCTGACTGTAAGATTGTTGCCTTCTCGTCTGGAGGCAAGATGCAAGGTTATTGTGTTAAAAATAAAATAGAATATAGAAACATACCTCAGTTACATTCACCTAGAGCGTCTTTTACCGGATTTTTATATACAATTTTAAAAGTACTCGGTCCTGTTCTACCAATTAAAAAACATGACATACTGAATTCAATTACTGAATTAGAAAGTTTGAGTAAACAGATTTCTTCTGACAATTTAACTGAAAAAAACCCATCCCTTAGATTAGCCCAATGGATTTCAGGTATTCCAATTATTTATTATCCATACGGTCTACAAGCTGCTGCAATACGATTCAAAAATTCACTTCAAGAAAATTCTAAAATTCATGTAATGGCAGAAGACATACTAGAGGCATCTCACAACGGAATTGTTTCTTGGGAAAAACAATCTATTGTACAACCGATATTATTGGAAGGATACGATGATTACATCAAAACTAAAGAGAGATGGAAGATAATAAAGGAATATTTTCAAAAAAATAAAATTGATTATAAGGAAATTTTTTCTATCAAAGGAAATATTTTATCTAAGCTTATCAATTTAATCTATCTTTTGGATTATTCAACAATATATAGAGCAGTTTTGTCAGGAATAGATCCATCTCCAATACAGTCAATTGACTTTATCAAAAGCAAATTATCATCCAGATTAGAGTAAATTACTCATTCCAAATTAAATTTTAATTAATATTTTGTGCCTTTGAGATAAGTTATAAGATAGGCTCTCCAATTTCCCTTAAACCCTGCTACAACATTTTTCTTATCCAAGTTGTAACAACTAACTCATACGCCTAAATTAATCAATAGTTTTGATTTGAGATTTAAATTTGACTGGTATTCCTATCCATATTTCATTGTCTGGAATATCTCTATTTACAAAGGAATAGGCGGCTACTATAGAATTTTTGCCAACAGTAACATTTGGCATTATCGTGCTGTGAGTTCCTATTTTACAATTTTTTTTAAAAATAACTTTTCCCTTTTTATTATCTATAGTAGAATGAGAGTAGATTGAACAATGTAACCATCAAACTCATTGATTTTTCTGAAATCCAAGTCTGTTAACTGACAAGGATATTTGGGAACCACATAGAGCCATTTGATTTTAGGATGTTTGGAATATTTTGTTCCATATGGTGACTGTTGTGAGCTTACAATAATCTCCTTATCTGTTCTTAGTACCCGTTCCAATAGATCTGATGTCTGATCATTTAGTAGAGGTCTTCCATCCAATTCTCGGATTTTGAATTTCTGAATAAAAGGCTCTAAAAAGTCAACTGCCTCCACATACATTGGAGTACAAAACCACTCAATTCCAATGGATTTTGAGAGTTTGTTAATCTCTTCTACATTAAATTTAGTGATTGAGGATTTTACTAATCTATTATGTTCTGGATGGCTCTTTACCATATCCTCTGTATATGCTTGAAATTTTACTGCATTACACCCTGCTCTTTTTGCATTAGTCATCATATCCTTTACCAATTCATAATTACCGTCCCAGTTTACTCCAATTTCTGCTACGATGAATACCATTGATTCATTTTGGTCTAATGATAATAAAAACGTGAATAACAGCTTTATACATATAATAAAATATGCTTTCAGTAATAGAATGTTAAAATGAGAAGGAAAATTCTAATCACAACTGGAACACGAGCTGAATATGGGATATTAAGACCTCTCTTGAAGGCCATTTCAGCAAGTAAAAAACTAGAATTGATCTTGGTTGTAACTGGAATGCACTTGTCAAAAAAACATGGTTACACCATAAACGAGATAAAAAAAGATGGATTTAAAATACATGCTACAGTTGACATGATGCCAAAAGAAGATTCCTTGTATCATATGTCACTTGCATTAGGTAAGGCGATCATATCTTTTTCCAAAGTTTTCAGAAAATTAAAGCCTGATATTAATTTGATATTGGGTGATAGAGATGAAATGTTAGCATCAGCAATTGCGGCATATCACATGAATATACCAATTGCCCATATTCATGGTGGTGATAAATCCCAGGGAGGAATTGATGAATATAATAGACATGCAATAACAAAGATGTCAAACATACATTTTGCTGCCACAAAGAAGAGCAAAGAACGTATTATTAAGATGGGAGAGAACCCAAAGTATGTATTTCTAACTGGCTCTCCTGGAATAGATGAAATTGTTAGTAAAATCAGTACAAGAAAAGAAATCCGGGAAAAGTATGGATTAGAGTTTTCAGATAATGAGATCCTGCTAGTTCAGCACCCAATTACAACCGAGACAGATCTTGTAGGACAACAGATTCTTGCAACACTGCGAGCTGTAGTTAGGACAAAAAGGCAAACTATCGCAATTGCTCCTAATTCAGATGCAGGAAATAAAATCATTTTTCATTATCTGAAATCATATTCCAAAAAATATTCATTCATTAGACTCTACAATAGCTTACCAAGAAAAGATTATTTGAGTATGATTAAAAATTGCGGTGTATTGATAGGTAATTCTAGTAGTGGAATAATTGATGCAAGCTATTTTGGTACTCCCGTAGTTAATATAGGAATACGTCAAAAAGGACGAGAAACAGGACTAAATGTTCAGCATGTAGAATACTTTAACACTAATCTAATTTATCAGAAGATAATGAAAGCTCTAAAGATAAGAAAGAAACCACAAAAAATGTCTTATGTCTATGGTAATGGTAATGCCTCTAAAAAAATTGTAAACTATTTGGAAAAGACTGAATTGAACAAAGATTTAATCAAGAAACAGATATTCTATTAGAAGCAATATGACAGAAAAAAAATG
>Ga0207129_1008_pt1 | contig 74601 bp, 75 predicted proteins | sample Alteio_BWMinHeat_15_FD_153517 | JGI IMG/M metagenome (GOLD analysis project Ga0207129, IMG submission 153517) | Enriched cells from forest soil in Barre Woods Harvard Forest LTER site, Petersham, Massachusetts, United States -... | ecosystem: Environmental > Terrestrial > Soil > Temperate forest >... | reverse complement strand
GGTCATCCGGTAAATTTCATCTAACGCTTCAGATGAAAAACGTACACCTAGTGCGTTAACGGGTGCTTGCAGGGCTATGTTTGCATCTTCTTTGGTAAGCGCGCCCACTTCTGGGTAAGAAAACAGCCGTTCAGCATAAGATTTTGAATTGCCCGCTTTGCCAACTAGCTGCGGTAATCCTGCGCCAATTAGCAATAATGGCAGTGATTTTTGTGAAACACGGTGAATGGCGATGATTAAAGCACTTAATGCTTGTTCGTCCAAGTATTGTAGTTCGTCGATGATAATTGCAACAGCCGCATGTCGATCTTTGGCAGCTTCGCCAATGGCGACAAACAAGCTTGACAGATCAACTTCTAAGTCTCCGCTGTCTGCTTCTCCTGTTTCTGCATCAATATCAAGTGAGAATTCGATATCTCCCGTTTTAATTTTGAGGCCACTGATAAAACTTTTAAACACACGCAGTGCTTTCCTGGCTTTCTCGCTACTCTTTTCGCCACGATTTAAGTCAAAGAGTATCTTCCGTAGATGAGGAACTAATAGGGTAGGTAGGGTTTTCTTATGCCGACTTTCATGCGCTTCAATGAACGTCACTTTGTAGCCTTGCTCTTCTGCTAAATATTGGATTTCACTTAACAAAACGGTTTTACCAACACCTCTCAGCCCCACCAGAATCATGCTTTTTTCCGCACGTCCGTTCTTGATACGCTGCAATGCAACCATTGCATTGTCCAATATCTCAGCCCGCCCAGCGAGCTCAGGCGGTGGACTGCCAGCACCTGGTGAAAAAGGGTTCTTCGCTCTATCCATTTGCATGGCCTTATTAGGATTTTTAATAAGATACCACAAATTCTTTTATCTATCCATCCTTGATTCAAATACAGACATATAACATATTACATAATATATCGTTAATAATAATTTAAAGTGATTTTATTTTTTATATTTAAGCTATTAATAAGAAGGGATTATTGATACTAAAATAGGAATGGCACGTTGCAAACAACTAATAAACGGGTCAATATTACCTTAAGTTCGGATTAGTGAGATAATTAACGACAATCATGCTAATAAGTAAGCGAAATCCGAAGGATTAGTCATACAAAGTTGACTTCATCCATATCCATTGATAATAAGCGTGATTATTGTGATAACCACGCTTATTGTGAAATGGATAACATGTTAGTGTTTTTAGTGTTTTTTTAGTATTTACAGAATGAGATGCCTGTTACTATGCCTAATGTAAAATCGCCATTACCATTATTTGATTCATTAGATAATATCAATAAATGCTGCTCGCCAGCTTATCTCATGCCAATACAACGGAAAGATTTTGATGCGACAATTTCTTTTCTTAAAAATTATATAGGTAGTCTTGGTACTTTCAACTCATACAGAAGAGATATAGAACGCCTTTTGCATTGGTGTTGGTTAATTGAAGGCAAGCATTTAAAGGAGCTTAAACGTGATGACATAGAATCATTCATTCGATTTTGTCAAAAACCACCTAAATCTTGGATTGGAATAAAAAAAGCACCCCGATTTATTAACAAAGATGGTGAACGAATGCCGAATCCTGAATGGCGTCCGTTTGTGGTCACGTTAACCAAAGCAGCTCATCGAGCTGGAGAACAACCGAGAGCAAATGATTTTGATATTTCATCTGGTTCAATTAAAGAAATATTAGCGATTTTAAGTACTTTTTATAATTTTTTATTGCAAGATGAATATGTCTATGCAAATCCAGTGGCATTGATTAGGCAAAAAAGTAAATTTATCCGACGAAATCAAGGACAACCTAAAATAAGGAGATTGACTGAATTGCAATGGGGATATGTCATTACTGCAGCTCAAAAAATGGCGGAAGCAAGTGCTAGTGCTCACGAGCGAACGCTTTTTATCATGTCAGCATTGTATTCAATGTATTTACGTATCTCAGAGCTCGCAGCCAGTAAGCGATGGGCGCCAATGATGCATCATTTCCAACGCGATAGTGATGGAAATTGGTGGTTTACAACGGTTGGCAAAGGTAATAAAGAGCGACAAATTGCTGTAAGTAATGCAATGCTAACCGCACTGAAACGTTGGCGCCAACATTTGGGGTTATCCACCCTCCCTTCCCTTGCCGATCATTCACCGCTACTACCGAAGATTAAAGGTAAGGGTCCAATAACCAATACATCCTACATACGTAAAATTGTTCAAAATTGTTTCGACAAAGCAATGAATGATCTTAATAAAGATGGCTTTATTGAGGAAGCTGAATCCTTAATTGCAGCAACCGTTCACTGGCTTCGTCATACTGGGATTTCTGATGATGTTAAGCACCGTCCACGCGAGCATGTCCGTGATGATGCGGGACATAGTTCAAGTGCTACGACCGATAAGTACATTGATATCGAATTACGAGAGCGTCATCGGTCAGCAAGAAATAAGCCTATTTTAGAGGGAAATTGAGTCTTCATGTTAATTTAAGGAAAAACTGCTAAAATACGCCGCACATATGGGTTTCCCGGCTTTTAACATTCATAACAACGAGGTATGATAATGGCTATTAATTTTGAACTGCTCAAGCAATTAAAAGAAATTTATCGCAACGAATGGCCAGTAGATCAACAAGCAATTCCTAGCTTATTATCAAAATCTTATAAAGATCCTAACTTGCAAGACACCGTGAAAGCTTTTCTTGATTATATTGATAGTCCGGATGGCAAACATCCTTCTCTCTTGCGTAATGTAACTGATTCATTTTTATGGGGAGGGATCGAGTATACTCGTCAATCTCCAAAATTTCATCAATTAGAAAAAACGCTTAAATCATTTTTGCCACAACCATCTTACGCTGAGCAAGTTGGCACTTTAGTTACCTCTCTTCTAGCTAACACAGTTGATGCTTGTAAAAAGATAGGATATTTTATTTTAACTAATCCAGGAAAAGCTTTGACATTGGCAACAGGCGCCTATGCATCATTGAATATCCCTCAAGCTCAAGCGGCAATTACTGATCAATCTGATGCTGTTGCAAATGGGACGGCTACTTTATCAAGTCATGGTTTTATACAGCAAGAATTCATGCAGCAATCTATAAATCAATCCGAATACGTTAGGGAATTAATGAGAAGCAACACGTATGTTAGTGCAACGTATGCAGAGGAATTATCATCACGAGAAATCGAAACAAAAATAGATGATATGATGAAACTTGCTGAGGTTTCATTTCAATATCCGGAACGTATGAATAAAATTCAAGACGTATATAAAAGTGATAAATTTCAATTGCAAGTAGTCGATAAATTTGATGATTACCCTCAAGGTGTTGGTGTCTATAGAAGAAAAGAACATATGATAGAAATGCGTGATCAAAAAAAATTGGATGTTTGTAATGACGCTGAAGTAACATTCCATCACGAACTGCATCATGCTCATGTACGTGTTCAACGTGGTCAAGGAAAGCATCTGGAATATAAAGCAGAAGCTTCCTACTCTGAGCCTTTTACTGATGCTACCGAACAACGACGTTTAAGAATAGCTATTGAAAAAGGAGATCGCAGAGTAATAGAAACGTTTGGAAAATTACACCATTTACATCTTACTGGGCAATTAACTAACCCTGAGGATATTGCAAGTTATGATCGTTTTAAGATGGGACTTGCTGATTATCAGCCCCGATGTGTCGCTACTTATAGAAAGGGAATGGATGACTTAACGATTCGCAATGCTAAAGACAAACTTGCTGCTGGTGAAAAACTTACTATTGACAATATTCATGTGACTCATATTTTGAATGTCATTCAAATGCCAGGAGTGACTGCTTTTAATGGGTACCATGTTGACAATCCAAGTGATCCAGAAAAAAAACCTGAAGCAGTTATTAGAGATACCAGATGGAGACTTAATAATTATGGACACATGTATAGGGATGATTCTGGCAAAAAATTACTCACTGAAACAGATGCTGAAATTAATGCTAACTCTCCTAAATTTTTGCATACTTTCTATAGCGAATTAGTCGCTTATCACAATAATTTTACTGCGAAACTTAATAAGGAGCGTAACGAGGCAACTGAACCATCTCGACTAATAACTAGTCCTAGGCCCTTTTATTGTTAAGTTGCATTTGACTAACAGGACGTCTTGACCTTTCAGTAAAAGTATTGAAGACTACCTAGGATAGCTAAATAATGTAGCCCTATAAGTAACGTTAGACAGGAGTCTTAGTATGAACGCAGCCATTGTTAATATCATTCTGGCTTTTGTTGAAGGTGTCGGGCTCATTTTGTCTCCTTGTATTTTGCCTATTTTACCTATTGTATTGGCAGCCTCATTTACAGGTACTAAAAATAGACCGATTGGCATCATTATAGGATTTATTGTTGCTTTTACGGTCTTGACTTTTAGTATACGTAGTATTGTCAGCTTACTTCACTTAGATCCTGATACCATTCGTTATATCGCTTTTGCTATCTTGTTTCTACTAGGCATAGTGATGATGTCTAGTTATCTAACTGAAAAATTCGCGAAATTAACGGCAGGTTTTGCCAACATTGGCAGTGGATTGCCGATTAATCAACAACCGAAAGGCGGATTTTTCAGTGGCCTTATTGTTGGCATGCTAACTGGTATTGTGTGGACACCTTGCGTTGGCCCAATTATTGCTGCCGTTATTGTTCAAGTGGCAATACAAAAAACAACATTTAATAGTATTTTCACCGTTATTGCTTTTACCATTGGTGCTGGCTTACCTATGTTGCTCATTGCTTTAATAGGTAGACAAATGATGACTTATTTTAATATTTTCAAAGCACACTTAGACAGTATTCGAAAAGTATTAGGTGTGATTATCATTTTAACAGTGTGTTATCTTTTTTATACTACAGAAACTGCTTTTTTATTTGAAGGACAAAATAAGATGAGTGCGAAACCATTATCACATACCTTAATAGACGGTGTTACTTTTTCTTATCCTGCACCAACTATTTCTGGCATTTCTGCGTGGATTAATTCACCGCCGCAAAACTTGCAACAATTACATGGAAAAGTGGTACTTATCGATTTCTGGACCTACTCTTGCATTAATTGTATACGCACTTTACCTTATTTAAAAAATTGGTATCAGCTTTATCATAAAGCTGGATTAGAGATTATTGGTATTCATAGTCCTGAATTTGCATTTGAGCATAACCTGAGTAACGTGCAAAATGCGGTAACAAAATTTGGTATTCTTTATCCGGTTGCATTAGATAATCAATTTGTTACCTGGCAAAATTATCAAAATGCTTATTGGCCAGCACAATATCTCATTGATAAGCAAGGCCAAGTCGTTTACCAACATGTTGGCGAAGGAGATGATGAAATCATTGAAAATAATATTCGCGTGTTATTAGGAATGTCCACTCACACACCGAGTATAAATGCATTACCAAAAACAGCAGTAACCATACTGAATCAAACACCAGAAACTTATTTAGGCTACGCACGTGCCGAGCGTTTTGCTAGCCCAGAAGCAATGAAAGAAGACCAACCTGCCCTTTATCACTATCCAGTCACTTTAGGTAAAGATGAATGGGCATTGCAAGGAACATGGTTAATTAATCGTGATAAAATCGTTGCAATGACCGCTGGCTCAGCTATCAAGCTACATTTCAATGCAGCTAAAGTGTTTGCTGTAATGGGCAGCATCAGTCATCCTATTGTCGTTAACTTTAAATTAAATAATAATGTAAAAGAAAATACAGTAACCGTTAGTCATGATCAGTTATATTCATTAACTACTTACCCTAAAGCGCAAGAGGCAACTATAGAAATGATTGCAACCACCCCGGGATTGGTGATTTATACTTTCACATTTGGGAACTAAATAGGCGCGCAGGTATTGAATATTGACCAGTATGTTAGTAAAATAGCAACATACTGGAGAAAATATGAATATATATGAGCTACGGCAGCGTATTGATCAGGAAGTGATTGATTATAATGTGCTTATGTCTGCTATAAGCCACTACAGCCATCCTCGCGGCAAGATTTCAGTTTGGCTCAAAAGTGGAGAGTTAGTCCGCATTAAGAAGGGTCTATATGTATTTGGGCCCCAATTGGGCCAAGGCCCAGCTTCTCTTGAGGTATTAGCAAATTTAATTTATGGGCCTTCTGCTCTCTCATTGCATTATGCGTTGAATTACTATGGGTTGATTCCTGAGCGAGTGCACACGGTGACCTCCATTACCAACAAACGCAATAAACAATTTACTACGCCACTTGGCGAATTCACTTATCATTATTTAAGTCCAGAAAAATATGCTATCGGCATCAATTTATTAGAAACAGCTAACAAAACTCATTTTTTAATTGCTTCACCTGAAAAAGCACTTTGTGATTTGATAGCGCTAGAAATAAAAAATGTCGAATTCCATTCTAATCAAGACATTGAATATTTTCTCTTTGATGATTTGCGAATAGATAATATTGAATTACGCAAACTGGATACAAAGCAAATGCTAGCAATTTCTGATGTATATCACAATCTCCGGTTAAAACAATTTATGACTCACTATTTAAAATGGGCTCAACATAATGTATAACGCTATTGAGACAATGCTAAATAAATATCAATGTAAGACAGAAACTGACTACCTGAATGCTTTAAAAGAAATATTTCAGGAAATTGCTTTATTAGGGCTTTGGCGAGCAAAATTCTTTGAGCATGCTGCTTTTTATGGTGGCATAGCCTTACGCATTCTTTATCAATTAGATCGATTTTCAGAAGACATAGATTTTTCGCTGCTCCTACCAAATATGGATTTTAAGCTCGATAAATATAATGCAGCCATTGCTGATGAGTTAAATGCTTTTGGTTTTAAAGTAGAGGTCATTACAAAAGGAAAAAATCATAAAACTGCCATTGAATCTGCGTTTATCAAAGCGAATACAATAGAACAATTATTAGCAATTGAAGTTCCCAAAAATATCACAGCCTATATCCATAGCATGAGTACTATCAAGATAAAAATGGAAGTAGATATTAATCCACCTGGCCATTTTTCTACTGAAGCAAAAAGTTTATTATTACCCATCCCCTTCAGTGTATTAACATTTGTGCCGCCGGATTTATTTGCCGGAAAGCTACATGCCTTGTTGTGTAGATCCTGGAAAAACCGTGTTAAAGGAAGGGACTGGTATGATTATGTTTGGTATATTAGTCGAGGTATCCCTGTTCATTTGCAGCATCTTGAAACCAGGTTACGACAAAGTGGTCATTGGCAAGAACAAGCAACGCTTAATGAAACGTCACTCAAGCACTTGTTGACAAATAAAATTAATACCATTGATTTTAATCTTGCAAAAAAGGATGTTATAAATTTTATAAAAGACAAGTCGGCTGTCGATGTGTGGTCAGCTGGTTTCTTTGGTGAATTGACCCAGCATTTGAAATGCGAGCTGTAATTACGCCGGCCAATACAAACTCCCCCCCGTCATCGCCATTGGCACCCGAGTAGTATTAGGAAAGCTGATTGGCTCATTCTTTAAGCTGCGGACAGCAAGATAGGCAAAGAGTTGTGCTTCCATCGCTTTAGCATTCCAGCCAATCTCATTCGCTTGGTAAACGCGAATGAGATTGCCCCATTTGTGCTGCAACCGCTGCTTGAGTTCGGCCACAATCACGGGATTATGCCAGCCACCGCCTGATAGTACCCATTGATTCGGCAGTTCTGAGGTCACGAGATCGAGGCTATTTACAATCGTATCGGCCGTAAAGGCTTCTAGTGTGCGGCAAGCATCAGGTAAGGAAAGCGTAGCCAGTTCAGGAATCAGATGCATATCCTGATAATCCAGTGACTTAGGTGGCGGTTGCTTGAAATAATCATGCTGAATACATTTTTCATACAGGGCTTTTAGCACCGACTCATTCACTTGCCCAAGCTTACCGTAATGCCCATCGACATCCATCTGCTCAGCACCTTGCGTGCGCTGTCGCACCAGGCGATCGACCAGCGCATTGCCGGGTCCCGTGTCAAAGCCGATGAGATGCGTCTCGTTGGTATTATTAATCAGCGTCACATTGGCAATACCACCGCAATTGATGACAGCAAGAGGCATGCGCCCATCACGGATAGCGAGTGCTTGATGATACAGTGGCGCAAGAGGTGCGCCCTGCCCGCCCGCAGCTACATCGCGACTTCTGAAATCGTTAACCACTTTGATACCCAGCTGATTCGCCAGATATTGCCCATCACCGATTGCAATAGATAATTTATTCTGCGGCCAATGCAACAGTGTTTGGCCATGATAGCCGACAACGTCTATTTGATTGGATTGGTATCCGGTTTGATCTAATAATTGGTTGACACAGGTTTCATGTAATTTAGTTGAATGCAAAATAATATGATCAAGCTTGATAGGCTCTGCTGAATCAAGTTTTAAATAAGCTTTTAATTGATGAAGCGTATTAGCGATTTTTTCAGGAAGAATATGTAATTCTTTACAGAGATAGGCCGGCATCAGCTTTTCATAATGCTGATTTGCTTCTGCTAAATTGCCTTTGGTTTGTTTAATGGCATATTCAGCAGCCTTTAACAACGTACGAAAAGCTGCTGAATAAGTGATAGACGTATGGCCTAATTCGTTGATGACATGCGGTGTACCGTCTGTCTCTAACAGAGCGGCATCGATGCCATCCATAGATGTGCCGCTCATTAAGCCAATGCTTAGCATATACTATCCTTGTTGATCATCCCCACTCATATGATCTTTGAACAAATCACCTAATGTGGTTTTAAGTGGTGTATCAGAAGACTTCTTCGATTTAGCAGTCGTTCCACCAGCAGCTTTTGCAGCTTTTGGTGCTTTTTCTTTCTTCTCTGCTGGCGTTTTCACGTCTTTCGCTTTGATCGAGAGCGAAATCGCATGCGTCTTTTTATCAGTACCCATCACTTTGGCTTCTACGGTATCGCCTACTTGTACCTTGGTGGTTAAATCGTCAATTTTCTCAGCAGAAAAATCAGCTGCACGCAACACACCGGTCACATTATCTGCAAGCGTAATCAGCGCAAATTTGGGGTCAACTTCAACCACTTGGCCTGATACGATCGTGCCTTTGTCATTGGCATCTAAATAGTGAGCCAGCGGATCATCGACTAGCTGTTTCAAACCGAGTGCAATGCGTTCGCGTTCGACATCAATTGTGAGAATGATTGCTTCCAGCTCGTCGCCTTTTTGATACTTACGCAAGGCTTCTTGCGCACTGGCATCACTCCAGGCAATGTCAGAAAGGTAAATCAAGCCATCAATGCCACCAGCGAGCTCAATGAAGATGCCAAAATCAGTAATCGATTTAATCTTACCCTTAATCAATTCACCTTTTTCATGGCTTTCTGCAAAAGCAGCCCATGGATTATCAACACATTGTTTAATACCTAAAGAGATACGACGACGATCAGCATCGACATCTAACACCATCACATCGACTTCTTGACCCAAATGCACCACTTTATTTGGATTGACATTCTTATTGGTCCAATCCATTTCAGAGACGTGCACCAAGCCTTCTATTCCTTCTTCGACTTCAACAAAGCAGCCATAGTCGGTAATGTTAGTGACACGGCCTGAGAGTTTTGAGCCAACCGGATAACGTTGACTAATCGCTTGCCATGGGTCGCCGGCCAATTGTTTCAAGCCTAATGAAATACGTGCATGCTCACGATCCACTTTCAAGACCTTGACGCGAATTTCATCACCAATATTCAAAAGCTCGCTCGGATGTTTCACGCGTTTCCACGCCATATCCGTGATATGCAGCAAGCCATCAATGCCACCGAGATCGATAAACGCGCCATAATCTGTCAAATTTTTAACGATACCAGTGACTTCATCACGCTCTTTGATAGTTTCTAGTACCGCAGCGCGTTCAACACTATTTTCTGCTTCAAGCACAGCGCGGCGTGATACAACGATATTGTTACGTTTCACATCCACTTTAATGACTTTGAATTCAAATTCTTTGCCTTCTAACCCTTCTGGATCACGAATCGGTTTCACATCAACCAAGGAACCAGGTAAGAACGCACGTACTTTATTAATTTCAACCGTAAAGCCACCTTTCACACGGCCAGACACAACGCCTCTGACGGTTTCTTTCGATTCATAAGCTTCTTCGAGACGGATCCAAGATTCAAGACGCTTGGCTGATTCACGGGACAGACGTGTGCTGCCAAAACCATCATCCAACGCTACAATTGCTACTTTGACTTCATCGCCTACTTTGACTTCTAATTCGCCGGATTCATTGTAAAACTGGTCGATGGGAATATGGGATTCAGATTTTAAGCCGGAGACCACGACGACATATTTGGGTTCGATACGTTCCACATAAGCGGAAATAATGGAACCGGGTAGCATGGGGGATTCGTTTAGACTTTGTTCGAAAGCTTCCTCAAAAAGTTGTTCGAAAGTAGCGTTATTTTGTTGACTCACAGATATAAACCTCTAAAAATTAATAAACTTTCTCTGCAGCTAGCGTGACAGGAAAGGCCTTTACAATAACCTCAACCACCTCTTGCACGGTAAGATGATCGGTATCAATACGCAATGCATCAACCGCTGGCTTAAGCGGCGCAACCGCGCGCGCTTGATCACGCGAATCGCGCGCGAAGAGCTCTGCAATGAGGCGCTCTAGGGTAACATCCCTCCCCTGCGCTTTCAACTGCTTATATCGCCTGGCAGCACGTTCTTCTGCACTTGCTGTCAAGAAAACTTTCAGCACCGCATCGGGAAACACCACTGTCCCCATATCCCGCCCATCCGCCACCAGCCCAGGCAGTATGCGGAACGCACGCTGGCGGTCGAGCAATGCCGTACGCACAGCCGGATACGCGCCGACAATCGATGCGCCATTCCCTATTTTTTCTGTGCGAATGGCTTCTGTCACATCTTCACCCTTTAAGATGAGACGAGGCAGGTCGGCATCTTTATCTAAAAATTTAATCTCTAAGTTCAGTGCTAATTCAGCGAGTAACGCTTCGTTTTGCGGATTATCCCACACGATGCCTTCTTGCTGCGCTGCAAATGCAAGTATGCGGTAGAGCACACCGCTATCGAGCACATGCCAGCCTAAGCGCTTCGCCAATAAATGACTCACGGTGCCTTTGCCGGTACCACCGGCACCATCGACGGTGATAACAGGGGGGGGGAGTTGTGTCATAGATATTTCATTTGCGTTAAAAATAGAAAGCGAAATCATAGCATAGGCGCGGCAACCTGTGCTATGAAATGGGAACATGCCCAATCCACTCAACCAGCGATCGTACCTCTACGCCGCTTGGGTAGGTTTTTTCACGGTCCAATTCTTTCACGATCTGTATTTGCCTTGCTTCTGGCATATAGGGTTTGAAGTGATGAAAAGCAGGTGTGGGGGTATCGTCAGCCCATTTTACTTCCAGTAATAAAATAGGTTTTTTGTTTACGCAAACTGCAAAGTCAATTTCTTTCCCTTCTTTTGTACGTAAAAAATGTAATGATGTATTGATTCCGTGGATATCTTCTATCCATTGCAATTCTTTTAAAAGGCTACACGCGACTAGATTCTCTAATCGAGCACCATCATTATCTTCTACTTGTGCAAAATCATAAAAATAAAATTTAGGCTCTTTCAATAGCGACCGGGCAATGTTTTTATGATAAGGCGTGACACGAAAAATCACGTAAAGATTTTCGAGTAATTGTAGCCAACGCTTGATGGTATTCGGGTCACGCTCAAGATCTCGCGCGAGATTAGCATAAGAAACCGTCGAGCCGACACGTTCTTTTAACAGTAAAACAAGCGTTTCAATAGCTTGAATGTCTCGGCCAGTGTAAAGATCAAGCAGGTCTTGACGCAAAATAATATCAAGATGTGTGCGTCGCCAACGTTGATAATAAGTGTTGCTACCTTTAAAAAAGGGCTCCGGAAATCCACCACATTCCCATAGTTGCTGAAATAATTTTTCTTTATTATGCTTTTCACGATCGCTATATTGCAAAATTTCTTTCAGATCTAACGGGTGCAAACGAAATTGAAAATAACGGCCTGCCAAAGAATCCCCTATTTTTTTACGCATATCAAGACGCGCACTACCAGTCACTAACATCTCAGGCGGAATGCCTTCTGTGTCATAAATACCTTTTAACCAACGCTTCCAACCATTCATTTTATGAAGTTCATCAAAAATGATAAGTTGTTTTTTTCTATCCCAACTTTGCTTCTTAAGAGCAAGCCGGTCTTTATCCGCATCGTAATTGAAATAATCAAACGCATCACGCAGCTGCTTGGCCAGCGTCGTTTTGCCACATTGCCTAGGGCCAGTTAGTAGCACAATTTTATGCGGAAGATCTTGTAAAATACGGCTTGTGAGGTATCTGTTCATCCGACCATTATGACACGCATTCCGGAATAGTCAAGACTAAAACGGAATCGGCGCCGGAATGGTCAGCTGTATCAGCTTAATACCCTCCCTACAGCTTGCTGCAGGGAGAGTTAGGGACATTGTGTTAAACTTGTGGCCTGTATGAAGGTGTAGTAGGCCCATTTTTAGAGATCCCGTTAAGATCGGAATTGAAAAATTTAGCAGCATTCGGTTGAGCAGCAGGCGATGGTGGATTTTGTGCCTTGCGCAACTGAGGATCCTTTGTCTCGCAACCTATCAACATTTTATAATCTTCTGGTTTTTTTTGTTCTTTCTTTGCTAATAATCGTGCGTGCTCAGCATTGAAAGCATTAGCATTTTCAGGATTTATAACACAACATTTGCCTTTATCATGATGACTGCGACGATTAGTATCTTTAATCGCTTTAAAAAATGGATTATCTGAGATTTCAGAAAAAGGAGGGACTGAGATGGGATCTGTTCTAACAAAAAGGGGTAGATTTCCATAACATTTTGCTGTATGTAACTTCAACTCAAAATCATAAATATCACAACGGATTTCGTCAATGACATCAACCATCTCTTTTCTTGTCATATTTTTCTTCAGCAGATAATTTTTCGTGCTAATATGGGATATTTGATAGCAATCTATTGCATTGTTAGGGCGAACACATAATTTTTTTAATAAAAACAACAAAGCCTCTTGATACTTTTCCGCCGAACATTGACGAGTCTCTATTCTTTTTTGAAGTTCATGAAGAAGCCATAAAGCAGCTGTATTCCAGCTAACAGCGAAACACCTCTTTTCTTTGAAACGATGAAAATCATGTTGAATAACCCGTTCTATGTCTGCTGAATCAGGTCTCATGTGTTGGGTAGACATATGGCCGCCAGGTTGTACTTCCATCGTCAATTGAGTTTTTTCAGGAAATTCTTGCGGGAGCCAACGACCAACGGTGTCTATCATGCTATTTTCAAAGAACATAGGAACCTGGATTGATCCTGCAACAATATGATGACATTCTTTCAAATCAGAATATTCAGGCGTATTAGCTGCAAAACCAGGTGCAGTACCGAACCAATAAGAATTGCCAGGCACAGTATCTTGAGCGATAACAGTACTTTTTATTTGTTTATTTAATTTTAAATCATCTTGAATGAGACGACAAAGCTTACCTAGAGAAAGACCGCCACGTGATTGACCGTACACATATAATTTTATTTCATCGTTTGTATTTTTTATTTCCTCTTTCAAATCAATATAGGCATCCTGAGCAATTTCATCTACGCCAGCTGCGGTGATTCCGCCATGTTTATTTACTCGCTTATTATCTTTTTTATTAAGGTAGTACGAAATACCACTGTAGTGCAGAACCGTGATACCAAGTCTTCCAAACGTTTCACGCAGTATATCAAAAGCGGAATTATCATTTACTGGAACACCTGTACCAGAGAAGATAATAGCGATTTCTGTAGGCATTTTACCGGCAGGCAATGAAGATGTTCTAACAAAGCTTTGATCTCTGAGAAGATGGCCCACTGGTTCTGTAACAGCAATAACGCAATTGTTACCTTCAGCGTCCTCTACATAAGCAACTGATTGATGTAGCTGATTTTCTTCTATTTTTAAACTACTTTCCTCTAAATTAACGTTGGCGAGACTGCCAGTTAAGGATGCCATTAAATTATTGTTACCAAATAAGCTGTTAGTTAAATCTATTGATTTTTGTAAATCAGTTATACTCATATCATTTATTGTTTGCTCAAGTACACTTTTAGGGCTATCAGCAGTAATACTCCCATCAAGGCTACACCATAATCCTTTTTTAGGAGCATCTTTCTTTTCGTGCTCCTTTGTAATTTCAAACGGAATAGTAGTCCTTAACCTGTAACAACCTTCGTTTCCAATTTGAAAAGCAAATATTGCTCCATGCTTATTAACAGCTAATTTAACTTCCATTAGATAGTTTTTAGATTGAGAAATTTCAAGGAGATCCTTGGCTGACAAAATGGCATCAATCACGTCTTTAGGATTGTTGGAAAATTCAGTCGGTACATGAATAATTATTTCCTTTTGATCTTCTTTATCTTTAAAAGTATCAAAAACCTTTTGCCCAATTAAGAAAAAAGATTCATCATCGTGATTACTTTTAGCATTGGTGGGATGTGTTGCTACGGGAGCGATTTTTTGAAGTAAAAGATCAACTATTGGTGCGAAACCTTTCTCTAAGGCTAAATTTACCATAGCTCGAGTGGGAATAGCACCTTGTTCTAGTAATAGTCCAGTTGTCTTAATATCTCCATTCTGTACAGCATGATATAGAGTAATTTGTTGATTGGTGCGGCGTGGCATGCTATCACTCCTCGTTAATTATTTTTAGAAGTGGCAATAATAGCACAATTAATGAACACACCCAATGTTCACCTTGTTTAAGTTATTGGCATTGCCACCCGCTCCAAGCTCACTAAATTCTCCCCTTCCCCTAGCTGTATCAGCTTAACCCCTTGCGTATTGCGGCCAACGAGTGAAATCTCCGCTGCCGGCACACGTACGAGCGTGCCTTTGTTGCTAATCAGCATCACTTCATCCTCAGGTAATACTTGGATTGCGCCGATGACATCGCCGTTGCGCTCGCTCACTTGGATCGAAATCACGCCCTGTACGCCGCGGCCACTCAGGCGGTATTCGTCGATCGCTGTGCGTTTGCCATAGCCATTTTGCGTGGCCGTCAGAATATCGCCCTCACGTGCAACGATCAGCGAAACGACCCGCTGTCCTTCCTGCAGTTTGATGCCGCGCACACCAGTGGCCTGACGTCCCATGCTGCGTACTCTATCTTCAGGGAAACGGGCGACCTTGCCGGCATTAGTAAAGAGTAAAATATCACGTGTGCCATCAGTAATATCAGCTTGTACCAGGTAATCGCCTTCGTTCAAGTCAATGGCGATAATCCCTGTGGTACGTGGGCGTGAGAAGTCGACCAGCGGCACTTTTTTGATGATGCCAGCCGATGTTGCCATCACCACATGACGATCCGCTTGATACTCGCGCACCGGCAAGAACGCATTGACCTTCTCCCCTTCAGCAAGCGGCAGCAGATTGACAATCGGCTTACCACGCGCAGTGCGATTGGCTTGTGGCAGTTGATACACTTTCAACCAATAGACCCGGCCCTTATTGGTAAAACATAAAACCGTGTCATGGGTGCGCGCTGCAATTAAAAATTCAACAAAATCTTCTTCTTTCATCACGGTCGATGACTTCCCGCGCCCGCCGCGATGCTGTGCTTGATAAGTATCGAGCGGCTGCGTTTTCACATAGCCTTCATGCGAGAGTGTCACGACAACTTCTTCATCAGGAATCAGATCTTCCATGACGAAATCACCCTCTTCCGTTTCGATAATTTCTGTTTTTCGAGCATCGCCAAATTCGTTTTGAATAGCAATTAATTCATCACGAATTACTTGCATCAAGCGTGCAGCATCGTGCAAGATTTCAAGTAAACCCTGAATTTTTGCAACTAACTCTTTATTTTCTGCCGTAATTTTATCTTGCTCGAGATTAGTTAAACGATGTAATCGCATGTCTAAAATCGCTTGTGCTTGCACCGGTGACAAGTGATAACCCTGATCCGACATACCATAACGCATCACACTATGCCCAACTTCATCGTGCTCGCCCACGCGACTTAATATCTCAACCACTGCTGAGGCACGCCATGCACGTTGCATCAGCTGTTCTTTTGCATCTGCAGGATCTTTCGCTTGTTTAATCAGCGTAATCATAGGATCAATGTTGGCAAGCGCAACGGCCAACCCTTCTAAGATATGTACACGATCTCGTGCTTTGTTTAAGTCGAACAGCACGCGTCGCGTGACGACTTCCCGACGATGATGAATAAAAGCTTCCATCAGCTGTTTTAAATTGAATATCTTGGGCTGCCCTTCTGCTAGCGCCACAATGTTGACGCCAAACACGCTCTGCAATTGCGTATGCAAGTAAAGATGATTGAGAATGACCTCTGTGCTCTCGCCTCGACGCACTTCGATGACAATGCGCATACCTTGCTTGTCTGACTCATCGCGCAGCGCCGTCATCCCCTCGATTTTTTTCTCTTTAACCAGTTCTGCAATGCGCTCAACTAATTTCGCCTTATTCACCTGATAAGGCAGTTCAGTCACAATAATGCGTTCTTTACCCGATTTTTCATCGGTTTCAATATGCGAACGCCCACGCACCACAACACGCCCACGCCCAGTGTGATAGGCTTCTTTGATGCCATTTTTGCCTAAAATCATTGCGCCCGTCGGGAAATCCGGCCCTGGCACATGTTGCATCAGGTCATCGATACTGAGATCAGGCTGATCAATGAGCGCAATGCAGGCTTGAATAATTTCAGTGATATTGTGTGGTGGAATATTGGTCGCCATGCCGACTGCAATGCCAGATGAGCCATTCACCAGCAAATTGGGAATATGCGTTGGCAGCACATCGGGAATAAATTCACTTTCATCATAATTTGGTGAGAAATCGACCGTTTCTTTTTCGATATCTGCTAGCAAACTGTGCGCAAATCTAGACATACGAATTTCGGTATAACGCATCGCAGCCGGCGCATCACCATCAACTGAGCCAAAGTTCCCCTGCCCATCAACCAACACATAACGCATCGAAAAAGGCTGTGCCATACGCACGATGGTGTCATAGACAGCGGCATCACCATGTGGGTGATATTTACCAATAACGTCACCAACAATACGTGCTGATTTTTTGTACGGCTTGTTATAGTCATTCCCCAACTCATGCATCGCAAATAAGGCTCGCCGATGCACAGGCTTGAGCCCATCACGCACGTCTGGCAACGCCCGCCCAACAATCACGCTCATAGCGTAGTCGAGGTAGGATTTTTTCAACTCATCTTCAACGTTAACACTTTGAATTTCTTTGGCAATTGGGTTATCCATGGCGGCTACAACATTTCAGAAAATAGAAGGCAGGATAATAGCACAGTGGGGGCTTAGGTACTACCGCTTACCTTACTTCAACGCCTGCCGCTTAATCTTGCCAACAGCCGTTTTCGGCAGAGATTCACAAAAAGTAATTGTTTTGGGGACTTTGTAAGCTGTGAGGTGCTCGTGGCAATAAGCGATAATTTGTGTTTCAGTTAAAGCAGAATCTTCTTTCACAATAAACGCTTTTGGCGCCTCCCCTGATTTTTCATTGGCAACGCCAATGACTGCAACTTCTTTCACGCCAGGGAGTTTCGTAATAACATCTTCAATTTCACTAGGATAAACATTAAACCCTGACACCAAGATCATGTCTTTTTTGCGTTCTAAAATACGTAAATAGCCTTTCTCATCAATACTTGCCATATCACCAGTCAACAGCCAGCCATCTTGATTAAAAACATGTGCTGTTTCAGTAGGATTGCGCCAATAGCCTTGCATTACTTGTGGCCCTTTCACTGCTAATTCGCCATCAGCTAAAATCTCAATATCGGTTGAAGGCAGCGGCATGCCAATGCTGCCGGTAAAATCATGATCTGTAATCGGCGTGACCGCGACACAGGGAGACGCTTCCGTTAAACCATAACCTTCATGCAGTGGCACGCCTGTTACCGCTCGCCATTTTTCAGCAACTGCCTCTTGCACAGCCATCCCGCCGCCCAAAGCCAATTTCAAATGAGAAAAATCTAATTTTGCAAATAAAGGTTGCTTCAAAAAAGCATTAAAAAGCGTATTTACCCCTGTAATTACCGTAAATTTAAAGCGACGCATTTGCTTCAGAGTCGACTTCATATCCTTGGGATTGGTAATCAGGACATTTAAGCCGCCTAATTTAAAGAAAATCAGACAATTCGCCATCAGTGAAAAGATGTGATAAAGCGGGAGTGCCGTGATAATGATAGCTTTTTGATCACGCCATAATGGCTTAAACCACGCCTCTGCTTGCAGGATATTGGCAATAATATTGCGATGAGTGAGAACGGCGCCCTTGGCGACGCCTGTTGTGCCGCCAGTATATTGCAAGAAAGCAATATCCCGATTTGCAATCGGGATAGGAGAAAAAGTAAGCCTCTTTGACTCTGCGAGCAGGGATGCAAAGTGAATCGTGTGTGGTATCTGCCAAGGTTTGATGGTTTTATAGATGTATTTCATGACAAAACGAACGAGCATGGCTTTGATGCGTGGAAAGAGATCTTCCAATTGCGTCACAATCACATGTTTTAAATAAGGCATGCGCGGTAAGGCTTTTTCAACGGTGTTAGCAAAGAGATCGATCACCATCAATGCGCGCGCATCGGCATCGTTAATTTGATGTACTAACTCATCAGGCGTATAGAGCGGATTGACATTGACGACAATTAACCCAGCACGTAGCGCTGCAAAAATCATCAGCGGATATTGCAACGTATTCGGCATCATGATGGCAAAACGATCGCCTTTTTTGAGCCCCAACACTTGCTGCAAATAGGCCGCAATCTGCTCGCTATACCTATTCACTTCTTTATACGTCAGTGTGACACCCAAATGACAAAAGGCAGCGGCATCAGCGTGCTCATGGCAGGATCGTTGGAAAAGATCGACGATAGAGGTGTAGGTGTCTGGATTGATTTCGGCCGGAACGCCAGGTGGGTAATGCTTGAGCCAGATTTTGTCCACCAGTTTTCCCCTTTCAAAGCCATCGGGACGGCCGGATTTGAACCGGCGACCACTTGCCCCCCAGACAAGTGCGCTACCAGGCTGCGCTACGCCCCGTGAGTGGCAGATTGTGCAAAATTAGTGGGCAAGATGCAATGGTTTTTACTCATCCATGCGTTGATTGCTGATCCATGTGCACTTCAACTCGCACTTTGAGCTTTTGGCCAGCATGAAAAGTGACTACTCGGCGGGCAGTAACAGGAATGACCTCGCCGGTAAGGGGATTGCGGCCAGGGCGCTCCTCTTTATCATTTAGGATAAAATTGCCATACCCAGACAATTTCACCTGTTGCCCTTGCGTCAGGGCTTCTCCGATATAGTGAAAAAAAAGTTCCACCATGTCTTTGGATTCATGGTGCCTCAGACCTACCATATCATCCAAATGCTTAACGAGATCCGCCTTTGTTAACGTTGCTGTCATGTCCACTCCTTAACTGTGCGCCATAAGTGCTGTTTAATGCATCGACGATGGCGGCCATCAATGCCGCCACCTCTTCCTCTACCAGGGTTCGGGTAGGGTGTTGCCATATCAAAGCTGCAGCGATACTTTTTTCATTCGCCGCTATTCCCTTGCCCTGATAAACATCAAAAATAAAAAGACTCTTGAGCCAAGGGCCCGCTACTGACTTTATTGTATCTGAAATTGCTTTCACTGGAATAGTTTGTTTCACTAAAATAGCAATATCTCGACGAATAGACGGGAAAGCCGGCACCGCTTGCATTGGTAAATGCGTTGCATGCAGCTGACTCACGTCTAATTCAAATAGAAAAGTAGATTTTGGCAAGTCATATTGCTGACATAAATGTGGATGTAAAGCCCCGACGAGCCCAAGCACCTTCCCCTCTGCCATCATATGGGCAGTCTGTCCTGGATGTAATGCAGGATGACTGGTAACTTCAAACATATTTTTTTGATTAATTAACGCAAAAAAAGCTTCTAAATCCCCTTTTAAATCAAAAAAATCAGCTTCTCGCGCTTTCACACCCCACTGCTCTGGCGCAGCAGGCCCTGTCAAGAGACCGCTTAAATAAAGCTTCTCTTCATTAGCGATAAAACACGTGCCGATTTCAAATAATCTCAACCGCTCTTGTTGACGACTTAAGTTATACTGCGCAGTTTGAATGAGCCCTGGCCACAGACTCGTGCGCATCACATTCATATTAGCTGTCATCGGATTGACAAGCGGTAAGGGTTGATGCTGTGGATCAAGCGCTTCTGAAAGTGCTTGATCAATAAAACTATAAGTTACCACTTCGTTGTAACCTAGATCTCGCCACATTGCACGCCAGTTGTCATCACACCCGGATGCATCACTGGTCAGCGGCTGCTGTAGCACGGCGCGAATTGCGCGTGCTGGAATATGCTCATAGCCCTGTAGACGAGCCAGCTCTTCAATCAAATCTTCTGGCAGATGCATATCGAAGCGATAAAGTGGCGGCGTGACTTCCCAAGCATCCACAGTCTTATGATAAGTAAACTGTAGTCTGTCAAAAATAGCGGCTACTCGCTCTACAGGTAAATCAATTCCTAAAACCTGCTTAATTTTAGCGTGAGGCAGTGTGATGGTTTTGGCATGAGGTCGCTCTTTGTCATCACAGATTTCAATAATAGGCCCAATCTCCCCGCCTGCGATTTCTGCGATAAGTGCTGTCGCACGCTCAATCGCATCGCGCTGCAAGGTCGGATCAACACCACGTTCGAACCGATAGGCCGAATCAGACAGCAGCTGATAATGCTCCCGCTGTCTTGCGATAAGGGTAGGTGTGAAATAAGCACTTTCGAGGAAAAGTGCTGTCGTCTCTGCTGTCACAGCAGAAGCCAGTCCACCCATGACACCAGCAATGGCAAGCGGGCCCTTCTGATCAGCAATGACCAACGTTTCTGCATCTAAATTTTTTTCTGTATTATCCAATAAAACTAATGATTCACCCGCGCGCGCTTGCCGTATTTCAAGATGATCATGAAGCGTCGCTAAATCAAAGGCATGCATGGGCTGCCCCAATTCCAGCATCACGTAATTCGTAACATCAACCAATGGATGAATCAGCTTCATTCCGGCACTGGTTAGTCTCGTTTGTATCCAATTCGGCGTGGTCGCTTTTGCATCGAGATTGCGAATCACACGGCCTATATAGCGCGGGCAAGCTTTTGCTGCTGTTACATGAACAGGAAAAGTGGTGTTTGCAGTTGGCGAAACCGTTGGGATCGCAAGTGGTGTGAATGCCGTCTCTGTTAAAGCGGCAATATCACGTGCGAGGCCCTTCACACTCAAGCAATCGCCACGATTAGGAGTGATACTGACATCAAGGATGTCGTCAACAACCCCTTCCACTTCTAACCCACCCATTGTCAGGCGATGACAGAGCGCATCGGCATCGAGTGCGGGGTTAACCCATTCGCGTAGTGAAGAGAGCGTGATTTTCATAACTGCTGTAAAAACCTCAAGTCATTCTCAAACAACGCTCGTAAATCTGAAATCTTGTGCTTTAACAATGTCAGCCGATCGACACCTAGGCCAAAGGCAAAACCGCGATAGCGTTCGCTATCAATGCCAGCCTCACGCAATACATTAGGATGTACCATGCCGCAGCCTAGAATTTCGAGATAGCCTGTCATTTTGCAAATGCGACAGCCCTGCCCTTCACAATTTAAGCAGGCCATATCCACTTCGGCTGAAGGTTCAGTGAAGGGAAAGTAAGAGGGTCGCAAGCGCATTTTGACATGGGTTGCAAAAAATTCGCTTAAAAAAGTCTGCAATAAGCCTTTTAAATCAGCAAAAGTGATGTCTTCATCAATCATCAAACATTCCATCTGATGAAACATCGGCGTGTGAGTTAAATCAAAATCGCGCCTATACACCCTGCCCATCGCAACCATGCGCAATGGCGGCTTTTGTTTTGCCATCGCGCGAATTTGCACGGGCGATGTTTGGCTACGTAACAGGCGTTGATCTCTGAAATAAAAAGTATCCTGCATTGCACGCGCCGGGTGCAGTGGCGGGACATTCAGTGCAGTGAAATTGTTGTACTCGCTTTCTATCTCAGGGCCTGTCATAAAGGCAAAACCCATACGGGTGAAAATAGACCTGAGTGTTGCGAAAGTTTGATTGATAGGATGAATGCTGCCGCAACCATGAGATCGACCCGGCAAGGTCACATCAACGCTATCTGCTGCGAGATGCAGGGAAAGATCGGCTGCTTCGAGTGTTTTTTGCTTCTCATCAAACAACGTCTGCACAGCAAGCTTCACGGTATTGACGTGCTGCCCTTGCTCACGCCGCTCTTCAGGTGGCAGGGTGCCAAGCGACTTTAAGCACGCGGTGAGGCTGCCTTTTTTGCCAAGATACGTGATGCGATGCTGATCTAAGGTTTTAAGATCAGCTGCTGTTGAGATATCTTGTGTCGCTTGTTGCAAGAGCGCGTCGATGTCATGCATGTGAGATTAGGCCAGTGCTGCCTTTGCCTTCTCTGCCAGTCCTGCAAAAGCGGCTATGTCGTGCACTGCGATATCGGCTAAGATTTTACGATCAATCTCAATCGCCGCTTTCTTCAAGCCATTCATAAATAGGCTGTAGCTCAAACCCTGACTACGCGCAGCGGCATTAATACGCGCAATCCACAGCGCACGAAACACGCGTTTCTTTTGGCGACGATCGCGAAAAGCATACTGTGCTGCTTTAACGACCGCTTGTGTTGCCACACGGAACACGCGACTGCGAGCACCGTAATAGCCTTTAGCCTTGTCTAATATTTTTTTGTGGCGGGCTCGCGCCATCACACCACGTTTTACTCTTGCCATTGTTTTATCCTCTTTAGATAGTTAAAAAATGCCAAGCACCATACTAACCATCAGCAGGCGATTGGCGGGATAGGATTACTACGCTGCATAAGGGAGCATTTGATCAATGCGTCCCAAATCTTCTTTACGGACTAAAAAGCCCTTGCGTGAATGACGTTTCATCTTCACTGTTTTGCAGGTCAACTGGTGACGGCGCTTAGCGGCACCGCACTTGAAGCCTTCTTTACCTGCAGCGCGAAAGCGTTTTGACGCGCTACGCTTTGACTTTAACTTTGTTGTTTTTGCACCTCTATACGCTCTTGGCATATTTGATTAACCTCTTTATTTTTTAAATTACTTCTTCTTTGGCCCTAAAACCATCACAATTTGGCGTCCCTCAAACTTAGGCGCTTGTTCCACCGCCCCTTGTTCGGCCAATTCAGTGATCATTCTTTCTAACAACTGCATACCCAATTCTGAATGCGACATCTCGCGACCACGGAAGCGAACCGTCACTTTAACCTTGTCACCCTCAATCAAGAACTTGATGGCGCTACGGACTTTAACTTGATAATCCGCCTCTTCTGTCACCGGGCGAATCTTGATTTCTTTCAAATGGGTTTGTCTTTGCTTCTTTTTAGCTGCCGTCTTCTGTTTGTGGGCTTGAAACTTAAACTTGCCATAATCCATGATCCGACAAACGGGTGGCGTTGCGTCTGGCGAGATTTCGACTAAATCAAGCCCTGCCTCTTCCGCAATGCGCAGTGCCTCTGCTATCGAGACAACACCGACTTGCTCACCTTCTGCATCGATCAGCCTGACTTCGCGCGCCCGAATTTGATCATTAATTTGGGGCTCGTTACCGCGTTTTTTTTCTGTACTAATAAGGCTCTCCTACTCATTTCTACAATATTTGGCTGATTCTGCTTGGATAAATTGAATCCACTCATTCACCGACACGCTACCCTTATTCTCACCATTACGTGTGCGAACAGAAAAAGTCTTCGCTTCGACTTCTCGATCACCCACCACAAGCAAATAGGGAACGTTTGCCAACGTGTGCTCCCGGATTTTAAAGCCGATCTTCTCATTTCTCAAGTCTGATTTAACACGTAGGCCCTGTTTTTTGAGAAAATCGGTCTGTTCTTGCACAAAATCGGCCTGTTTATCCGTGATATTTAGCAAAACCGCCTGCGTTGGTGCCAGCCACACTGGGAACTGGCCGGCATAATGCTCGATCAAAATGCCCATAAATCGCTCGAATGAGCCCAAAATCGCACGATGCAGCATCACTGGCGGTTTTTTGCTGCCATCTTCGGCGATATAGTGTGCTTCTAGCCGTGCAGGTTGCGCATAATCAATCTGCAAGGTGCCACACTGCCAGGTTCTGCCCAAGCAATCTTTCAAGTGAAATTCAATTTTCGGGCCATAAAAAGCGCCTTCACCAGGCAAGAGGTCATAAGTTAATCCTGCGCTTTTTAAAGCCTCAGCCAACGCACCTTCGGCATCATCCCATAACACATCGCTACCAATGCGTTTTTCAGGGCGCGTTGCGAGTTTGACCATGACTTCATTAAATCCAAAATCTTTATACACGGCTAAAACCAGATGAATAAATCGCGTTGCTTCCGCCTGCACCTGATTTTCTGTGCAAAACACATGGCCATCATCTTGCACCAACTGTCGCACACGCATGAGGCCGTGCATGGCGCCGGCGAGCTCATTGCGATGCACATTGCCAAATTCGGCATAACGGATGGGTAAGTCACGATAGCTTTTTAAGCCTTGCTTGAATACTAAAACATGACATGGGCAGCTCATCGGTTTCACTGCCAATTGTTTATTTTCCGTTTCAACGGTAAACATTTGCTCGTGAAAATTATCCCAATGCCCTGATTTTTTCCATAACTCAAGATCAACCAATTGCGGCGTGGTGATTTGATCGAAACCATTTTCGGCTGTTTTTGTTTGAATATATTGCTGTATCACTTGGCGCATGGCTTGGCCATTGGGATGCCAAAAAATCATCCCTGCCGCTGCTGGATCAATGTGATAAAGATCCATTGCCGCTGCAATTTTACGATGGTCACGCTTTTCAGCCTCAGCCAAACGCTTTAAATATTGCTCTAAAGCGGCCTGATCGAACCAAGCTGTGCCATAAATACGTTGCAGCATTTCATTATTCGAATCACCCCGCCAATACGCACCAGACACTTTGGTCAGTTTGAAGGCCTTTAACACGCCCGTATGCGTCACATGCGGCCCGCGACATAAATCTGCAAATTCACTTTGATGGTAAACCGTCAGCACTTCATGCTCGGGAATAGATTGGATAATTTGAACTTTATACGTTTCACCCAATTGATTAAAAAACTGGATCGCCTCATTACGTGTCAACATTTGCCGACTAATAGGGTAATCTGCTGCAACGATCTTGTGCATTTCAGCTTCTATTTTTTCAATATCTTCTGGTGTAAAAGGACGCTCGAAAGCAAAATCGTAATAAAAACCATCTTCAATCACTGGCCCAATAGTCACTTGCACTTCCGGATACAGGCGCTTAACAGCATGCGCGAGCAAATGCGCGGTGGAATGGCGGATAATTTCTAAATCTGCTGGATCTTGAGACATGAGCGCGGCTCCCTAAATGAAGGCAAGCATGCTAGCACAAAACATAAAGAATGTCTGGTAGGCACGAGTGGGATCGAACCACCGACCACCACCATGTCAAGGTGGTGCTCTACCACTGAGCTACGTGCCTATCATGAGGAGAGTGGCGCAGAATACCTGTTTGGAAGGAGAGATGCAAGTAGTAATTAATTCCTGCAAGCTTATCAGAGTCGCCTCATATTATTATTCTTTGGCATTTCATCAATGATGATACAAGATTTGAATCTGGCCTGGGGAAAATCTCTATGCTTCGTTGGCTCAAGCAGCTCTTTCTCTGTTGGAAATGAAAAAAATTTCTGATTCATTTCATCGAATTCTTTCTGAAGCTCACGAGTTCGCGCTGCACCATTATGGAAAAATAAATGCATTTGATTCATAGGATTGGGCCATAACGATATAATTAACGCAATCGCAAAAGATGCTATTGCTAAGGATAAAGATCTTGATATAGATATATTAGATAAAGTATCGTCTTCGGTGTTTTTATTAAGAAAAAAATTCAATCCAACAAATATAACCCCAGAAAGAATAAACAACTTCTTTTTGCTACCAGACAAAGCAACCTCAAACGAACTGTGCTCATGGAACATTAATCTATTGAGGTTGGTTATTACGTTTTTAGAGTTTATATTTTGATTGCATTCATACTTCAATCGATTATTTGCATCATAAAGCAACTGCCACATAGGAAGCGTCATATAAGAATAAATATTATCCTCTTGCTTATTATCATTTAATAGCTGAAAGATATGCCGCAATAAATACATTCTTGTAAAAAATACAATTGCGGTTTTAAGATCATCAATATATTTTTCTTCAACTACACTATCCCATCTAGCTGTTAATTCCAATGGGCGCCGCATTAGTTGTTCTAAAGTAGAATTAAAGTAGACTAATCCTGCATTTTCATCAACAACTTTCCTCTTTTGATAAAAATCATCATTCCAACCATGGTAGGTGAGATAAATACAATCTGAGAGGAATGCAGATTTTGCATTTTTTGTCTGACATTCCCTGAAGGAAACATCAAAACCAGTTTGTTCAGCATTCATAAGATTATTAATATTGAAAAGCATATCCGCAAGACTAAAACTTTGCATAATATTTTACCTATGATTCAAAAAATAGTGCGTATTATCGCATATTGAGCTTAAGATAAACTTAATTTAATGTGATTCACAACTCCCCTTCCCGCAACTCCTGAATCAGATTGCGTAGCCGTGCTGCCTCTTCAAATTCAAGATGATGCGCATGTTCATACATTTGCTCTTCTAACTTAGCTATCTTCGCAGCACGAGCAGCTGGTGCTAACGCTAAATATTGTTGTTTATCATCAGAAACAGCTTTCTTGGAAAATAATTTACCGCGCACGGTATGTTCAGCATATGCGCCTTCCATCACGTCGTGCACTGCTTTTTTAATCGATTGCGGCGTAATATGATGCGCTTTGTTATAGGCTTCTTGTTTTGCACGACGCCTTGCTGTTTCATCGATTGCTTTTTGCATTGAGCGTGTCATTTTATCAGCGTATAAAATTGCTTTACCATTAAAATGCCGTGCGACACGGCCGATGGTTTGAATTAATGAGGTTTCTGAGCGCAAAAAACCTTCTTTATCAGCATCTAAAATCGCAACCAATGACACTTCGGGCAAATCTAATCCTTCACGCAATAAGTTGATTCCGACTAATACATCAAACACACCCAACCGTAAATCACGAATAATCTGCACACGTTCAACAGTGTCAACATCTGAATGCAAATAGCGCACGCGAATATGATGTTCTTGCAAATATTCAGTTAAATCTTCCGCCATGCGTTTGGTTAAGGTGGTAATTAAAACACGCTCTTTTTCTTTAATACGAATGGTAATTTCTGACAACACATCGTCAACTTGTTTACCCACAGGACGCACTTCAACGAGAGGATCAAGCAATCCCGTTGGACGAATCACTTGTTCTGCAAAGGTACTTGAGTGTGCCAATTCATATTGCCCTGGGGTTGCAGAAACATAAATAGTTTGCGGCGCGCGTGCGACAAATTCATCAAATTGCAATGGACGATTATCGAGTGCAGAAGGCAAGCGAAAACCATATTCGACTAATGTTTCTTTACGCGCCCGATCACCTCGATACATGCCATGTAATTGCGGAATGGTTACATGTGATTCATCAATAATGAGCAGGGAGTCTTTAGGCAAATAATCAAATAACGTGGGCGGCGCCTCCCCTGGTGCACGACCTGATAAATATCGCGAATAATTTTCAATCCCCTGACAATAACCTAATTCTTTCATTAATTCCAAATCATAGGTTGTTCGTTGTTCCAAACGTTGCGCTTCAACTAATTTATTATTTTGATAAAGTTCTTCTAAGCGCACGCGCAAATCTAATTTAATTTGATCCATCGCATTTACCACCACATCACGCTCTGTTACATAATGTGTTTTAGGATAAATGGTTAACCGTGGCACGCGTCGTTTAACTTCGCCAGTCAGCGGATCAAAATAAGCTAAATTTTCAATTTCATCATTAAATAATTCAATACGAACCGCATCTTTGTCTGATTCTGCAGGAAACACATCAACCACTTCACCTCGCACACGAAAAGTGGCACGATGCAAATCAACATCATTACGGGTATATTGTAATTCCGCTAAACGTCTTAATAAATCACGCTGATCAATTTTATCGCCACGATCTAAATGCATAACCATTTTTAAATATTGACGCGGATCGCCCAAACCATAAATTGCAGAAACCGTTGCCACAATCACTGTATCGCGTCGCTCTAATAAAGCTTTTGTCGCTGATAAACGCATTTGCTCAATGTGATCATTGATCGATGCATCTTTTGCAATATAGGTATCAGAAGAAGGCACATAGGCTTCTGGTTGATAATAATCATAATAAGAAACAAAATATTCAACCGCATTTTTAGGAAAGAATGCTTTCATCTCACCATACAATTGTGCAGCTAGCGTTTTATTCGGCGCTAAAATAATCGTCGGTTTTTGCACCGCCATCATGACGTTTGCCATGGTGAAGGTTTTACCAGAACCCGTCACGCCTAATAGCGTTTGATGCGCAATACCTTGTTGCAGACCGCCAACTAAGGCAGCAATGGCCGTTGGCTGATCGCCGGAGGGGTTGAAGGTGGATTGGAGGTCAAAGGAAGTAGTTGTGTGTAATGGTCTCATGCTTGCTCACCAGAGAGGTTTTTTTGATCATCCTTAAATGCAAACGTATTATATCCCAGATAGCGATTAACACCCATTACAATCAAATATACAACCGGTGTCATTAAAAATGATAAAATAATTTTAACTGTGATTGATCCTGTTAAAATCACCATCTTTTGATTTGATCCGTGAAAAACAATCGACACAAAAATACCAGAATCAATCACCTGCCCAATATAAGTTGAAATATTACTTCTTAGCCAAAGCCATTTACCATTCGAAAGTTCTTTGATTTTTTGATAAATTACAATGTCTAAAAGCTGAGAAACAAAAAATGCAATAATACTCGCAATAATAATCTTGCCGCTCACATTTAAAATAGTTTGATAGTCTGTTTGTAAATGCCAAAATGAGGCTGGTGGCGTTGCAATGGAAAGCTGTATTAATATTGCTATCAAAAACTGACTGCCCAATCCCAGCCATAATGTTTGACGCGCAACCTGCTTTCCCCATAATTCGCAAATACAATCGACAATCGGATAGGTGAATATTGAAAAAATAATATTTGAAAAAGGAAAGTCAATCCAAAAATGCACCACTTTTGCGCCAGTGATAGTCGAGCTTGCTAGGCCACAAATCACTAGTGCAGTTAGAATGGTGTAAGCGCGAATGTCTTTTTGTTGCAACATAGGTATAATGCCTCCAAAATCGCAACTGGAGTTTACCACAATGCACACAACTTTACCCCCCCTGCTATCCGCCCGCACGCAGCGCATTCAACCTTCACCAACGCTCACCATTGGTGCACGTGCAGATCGGCTCATCGCTGATGGCAAGCCTATTATCAATCTAAGCATTGGCGAGCCAGACTTTGATACGCCTGATTTTATTAAAGAAGCAGCGATTAAAGCTATTCAAGCAGGTCATACCAAATATACAGCTGTTGATGGCATTCCTGAATTAAAGCAAGCCATTCAAGATAAATTTGAACGTGAAAATGCCCTCATCTTTAAACCCAATCAAATCATAGTCTCTTGTGGCGCGAAACACAGTTTATTTAATTTATTTATGGCTGTATTGAATACTGGTGATGAAGTCATTGTGCCTGCACCTTACTGGGTGTCCTATCCCGATATGGTGCAATTTGCAAATGCAACACCTGTGATCATTCATACCAATCAAAAACAGCAATTCAAAATCACCGCATCACAACTAGAAAAAGCGATTACGCCTAAAACAAAATTATTTATTTTAAATAGCCCTTCTAATCCCTCTGGCATGATTTATAGTGCAAGTGAATTAAAAGCACTTGCTGATGTGTTGCTGGCACACCCACAGGTGTTGATTGTGACCGATGATATTTACGAACACACGCTGTGGCACAATTTACCATTCAAAAATATTTTAAATGTCTGCGCTGATCTTGACCAACGCACGATTGTGATTAATGGCGTGTCAAAAGCTTATGCGATGACCGGCTGGCGCATTGGTTATGCGGCATCCGGCAACACAGACATTATTGCAGCGATGAAAAAAATTCAATCGCAAAGCACTTCAAGTCCCAGCAGTATTTCACAATATGCTGCAACCGCTGCGTTAAATGGCGATCCTGCTTCTTCTGTTATGATGACAGCAGCGTATAAAGCACGGCATGATTTTTTAATCAAAGGATTACAGCAAATAAAAGGTTTCAGCTGTCTTCCTTCTGATGGCACGTTTTATAGCTTCCCGAATATCTCAGCGCTACTTGAAGATGACGTCGCTTTTGCAGAATTTTTGCTGAATAAAGCTGAAATTGCAGTGATTCCTGGCTCAGCTTTCGGCACACCAGGCCATATACGCTTGAGTTATGCGACGAGCATGGCGAATTTGGAACAAGCCGTTGAGAGAATAGCGCGGGCATTGTCAAGTTAACAACTGTCCGAAGTCAATGATTTGTGAAAAGAAGCCACTATCTTGTACTTCTTCTGTAACGCCATTGACGTGAATGAGTACAGGTCGATAAGAAAAGTGCTTTGGTATCGCTAGCCTATCTATTTTTTGCTGACATCATAACAGATTTCTCGCCGCACCAAAATAGATTTTTGTATTTTAGTGCGGCGCAGTTTGTTGCAGCAACGCAGCTAACCCTGCCTCATCTACAATAGTAACCCCTAGCTTTTGAGCCTTTTCAAGCTTTGATCCAGGGTCGTGACCCACGATCAAATAGCTGGTTTTGGCCGACACGCTATTGGCAACTTTTGCGCCATTCTGCTCCAAGAGAGATTTGATTTCATCACGTGAATAACCGGATAACGTGCCAGTAACGACAATCGTTTTGCCAAGCAGCGCGCCTTTTTTCTCTATTTTAATTTTTTCCCAATGAATTCCTGCTGCTAATAAGGCTTGCATAATCTTTTGATTATGCGGTTCACGGCAAAAATAAAAAATATGAGCAGCAACAACAGGACCCACATCTTCTACTGTTTGCAAGGCTTCAATGGATGCTGCTTGAATAGCTTCTACATCTGCAAATGCATGCGCTAATTGCTTCGCTGTCGCTTCCCCTACTTCACGTATGCCTAGTGCAAATAAAAATCGAGAGAAAGTAGTCTTTTTACTTTTTTCAATTTCAACTAATAAATTTTCAGCTGATTTTTTACCCATCCGATCTAATTCAGCGAGCTGTGCTAAAGTTAACGAATAAATATCAGCCACATTATTGATTAATGCTTTATCAACTAATTGTTCAACTAATTTATCACCTAAACCTTCAATATCCATTGCACGACGCGATGCGAAATGTTTAATGGCTTCTTTTCTTTGTGCTGCGCAAATTAAATGCCCAGTACAACGCGCAACCGCTTCGCCTTCAAGCTGTTCAATTAACGAGTGGCACACCGGACAATGGCTAGGTAACATAATCGGCAAGCGCTTGTTAGCAGTGGCTTCTTTAACCACTCGCGCAATTTCAGGAATCACATCTCCTGCTCTTCTTACAATCACGGTGTCGCCAACGTGAATGTCTTTTCGTTTCACTTCGTCCATATTATGCAAAGTCGCATTTGAAACAGTAACACCATGTACAAACACAGGTGTTAATTTAGCAACAGGTGTTAAAGCACCGGTACGACCTACCTGAAACGCAACAGCTTCGATTACGGTTTGTGCTTCTTCTGCAGGAAATTTATGTGCAATCGCCCAGCGCGGTGAGCGTGATAAATAACCTAGCTGTTGTTGTAGTGCGATGGCATTCACTTTATAAACCACACCATCAATTTCAAACGGCAAAGTCGCTCTTTTATGGGACATTTCCTGATAATAAGCCAAGCAGCCTTCTGCACCTTCTACTATTTTTACTAATTCACTGGTACGCAAGCCCCATTGATTTAACTGATGTAATAAATCAGCTTGCGTTTCAGGATGCGGCACGCCTTCGAGTTTGCCTAAACTATAAAAATAAATCGAAAGTGGTCTTTTAGCAGTGATGCGTGGATCGAGCTGCCGCAAGCTGCCTGCTGCGGCATTTCGCGGGTTCGCAAAACGCTTTTCGCCTGTTTTTTCTGCTTCTGCGTTCAATGCGATAAAAGCTTCTTTAGGAATAAACACTTCTCCTCGTACATCAAGCACGGTGGGATAATGCTTACCACGCAATCGTAGTGGCACGCTTGCAATGGTTTTGATATTAGCGGTGATCTCTTCCCCTGTCATGCCATCACCGCGCGTCGCCGCTTGCGTGAGTAAACCATCAACATAGCGCAAATTGACAGCGAGCCCATCCAGTTTGGGCTCGCAGCAATAGTCGATTGGAGTTGAGAGAGCTAAGCGTTCTTGTATACGCTGATTGAAATGGTGTACGTCTTCTTCAGTAAAGGCATTATCTAAAGAGAGCATCGGCACATCATGCTGAATAGCAGCAAACACTTTCAGTGGTGCAGCGCCAACACGTTGCGTCGGCGAATTAGGCGTCACAAGTTCAGGAAAATCAGCCTCAAGCTGCTTCAAGCGCCTGAAGAGTTGATCATATTCAGCATCCGCAATCGTCGGCTGATCGAGCACGTGATAGCGGTAATTGTGCTCGTTCAGCAAGTCGACTAAGCAAGTGATTTCGGCTTTAGGGGATTTTAATGAAGACATGTTATTAACTTATTTGATTTCTTTCTCTATGACGTCTAAGAATATGCTTTAATAATTGGGATCGTTTATATCGGTATGCTTCAGTAGCTAATGCTTCAGACAGAAGCATAATGACTAACGTATTTAAACTAACCCCTTCTTCTCTAGCTCTATCAACAAGTCGTGCATGTATAGATTTTGGTACGCGTTGAACCCACTTTCCACTTTGTTCAATGGGTTCTTCAGGTTTAGGGATAGTTCTATTTATTTCTTTTGCCATCATAATCCAAGCCTGAACAGCATCTTTCCCATTTTTGATGGCTTCTTCAATGGTTTCACCATCAGACATACATCCAGGAAGACTGGGAAATTCAATGAGATATCCACCGCCTTCTTCTTCAGTAAGAGGTCGAACAGTGAATGGATAGTCGTTAACGTTAATATCACTCATATTTTATTCTTTATTTTAGCGTGTTAATTAAGGATATAAATTTTTTTACGTATACCGATTTTATTGGCCTATGAGCTGGCACAGTTAAAATCTCATCCCATTCGGAATGACTAAAAGAAACATGGCTCCCTTTACCTTGACTAACTTTAATATTTAGACGGCTAGCTACCACTTTAAAATCAGCAATTTGCCAATCTCTAGGGTTGTTTTGCATTTTTTCTAGCATTTTATCTGATTTTGACATAAGAATGATATTAAATATAGTACTAGATTGAAAATAAGGGAAAAACAGACATGGATCCCCGCCTTCACGGGGATGACATAGGAGAGAGCATTAATAATTCAAAACTAGAAATAATAATCAAACTGCGCCGTTATCGCATTATCATACTTTCCAGTTTGCATCATAATCACTGGTGCGCCAATAGGGCCCGTTGCGGTATCACCAGCAGCATACTCGCGGTCATGACGGAATTCTAAACTTTCCAGCGTGTCGCGCCACAGTGAGGTATCTAATACCACCGATTCGCGATAGAACGGTATGCCCCATGCCATGGCTTGTCTCGATTGTGCATAGCCTAAAACAATTGAGCTTGGTTTGCCGAATACAGGAATGGAATAAGCCGCTTCAAGATCAAATGATGATGGTTGTGCGCCATGACCATTGTAGGTGACATCATTCGCGCTAAATTCGTTGGATTCAACATATTCTCCAATGAAATCCCAGTCATCGCCGACACCCACATTAGCACGTGCGTTGTAAGCAGGTACGCGATGGGCAATGAGCTCGTTATTTTGGAAACCGACGCCTAACTGTGAGCCAACCGATTCTGCGATATTGCCAATAACACCACCGCCGATATCAGCCGTAACACTACCTTCAGTAATCTTGTATCCCAAGTCCACACCGCCATTATTGATGTGATTGTAGGCCGTGGTGTGCGCATCGCCTCTGAAGACATAGATTGCTGCATAAGGTGCAGTGCTTGCTTGCCCACGTGCACCTAGCTCGATAGCTCGCGCCTTGGTACGCGCTAAGCTTTCCGTTAGAGGCGTGCTGACCATTAACGTTGTGTAGCTACCAAATGGCACATACTCTTGGCCCACCGTACCGTAGAAAGGTGTTTGGGTAAAGTTACCGACGGTGATAAAAGCCTTATTCACATACAAACGTGAATTGATATCGGTGTAGTTGCTGGTTGAGGTATACGGACTACCCGTTGGCGCAGCGTTATCGTAAGTGAATTCTGCAAAAGCTAACGCCCATTGGCTTGGTCCTAGCAACACCGTATCTAAGCTAACATTAGTCACGTCGATATTAGAACTCGGCACACCACCATTGTTTGGTCCGCTATGATTAAAGTAATCAGCTTGCGCCTCAACGATACCACTCAGTAAGACATGGGAGTGATAAGGATTAATATAAGATCCGCCTGCGAGCGCTGCTAATTTTGCATCGATCTCTTTACGAATATCCAACAACTGCACGTCTGTATTCACGCTAGGGCTATTCACCACCAAATTAAACCCAGAATATTGTACTGGGGTACCGACATATGGACCGGTAGAGACAGCAGACTCACCAGGCGCATCTAAGTCAACCGGCCAATCAGCGTGATTGAGATTGAGGATAGAAGTCATGGCATCACCAGTATGGCTACTAGGTTGCGTAGCAGCTGCTTGTGCATGTGATGCAGGTGACTGAGGTGCAGCAGCGTATGCATGCAGCCGCTTCACACGATGAGCAGCAATCCTATGTGGTTTAGCATGCAACTCTTGTTGTAGCGTAGCAACTTCTTGCTGCAACGTATTGAGTTGTGCTTGCATAGCAGCATTGCTTACTGCAGCAGAAGCCATCATTGGCAGTGTGGCGCATCCCAGCAAACACATAACCGTAACTAGCGGTTTTAGCTGTTTTTTCACTGGATCTCTCCTCGAGAGTGGGTGGTGAGTTGAAGGCCGTTAAGGGCAGGCGAAAATTATCAAAAGTGCAAGAAGAACGCAAGCGGATTTTGAGGGGTAAGTGAAAATTTTTGATTCTGATCGGATAAAATCTTGGATTCAGCAATAGCCCCCTTGCATTCCACTTCAATCATCCTATAATCCCTCTTCTTGAGCGTATGGTAGCGAGTATCGGTCCCGCCGCAGCGCAGGGTTGTGAACCCCGCCAGGTCCGGAAGGAAGCAACGGTAGCAGCTATCTGTGGGTGCCGGCATGTGGCTGGTGCTCGCTACCATACGTTCCATCTCACTTGCGATTCTCCCGCGGAGTTAGCCTTGAGTTACCAAGCGTTGGCAAGACAATGGCGACCGCGCGCTTTCAGCGACATGGTGGGCCAAGAAACCATCGTCCGCATTTTTACCAATGCGCTTGCTCGTCAGCGCCTTCATCATGCCTATCTCCTCACCGGCACACGCGGTGTCGGCAAAACCACACTTGCCCGCATTATTGCTAAATGCATCAATTGCGAAACTGGCATCACCCCGACCCCTTGCGGCACTTGCCCCACTTGTCTTGAGATTGATGCGGGTCAATGTTTGGATTTACACGAAATCGATGCAGCTTCGCGCACTAAAGTCGAAGATACACGCGAGCTGCTCGATAATGTGCTCTATCCGCCTACACGTTGTCGTTATAAAGTGTATTTGATCGATGAAGTTCATATGCTGTCGCAACATAGCTTTAATGCGTTGTTAAAAACACTGGAAGAACCACCAGAGCACGTTAAATTTATTTTAGCAACGACAGATCCTGATCGCTTGCCAATGACTGTGCTATCACGCTGTTTACGATTTCACTTAACACGCATTACTGTCCCTCATATCACGCAGCAATTATCTAAAATTACTGAAAAAGAAAAGATAGCCAGTGAGCCAGCAGCCTTAAACCTACTAGCAGAGGCAGCTGATGGCAGCATGCGAGATGCCTTGAGCTTGCTCGATCAAGCCATTGCCTATGGCGCAGGCACCATCAAGGCCGAGTCTGTGCGTGAGATGCTTGGTACCGTCGCACCCATCGCTGCATTTCCCATACTGCAGGCACTGGCGAAGCGCTCAGGCGAGGCACTATTCGCGGCGATTCAGAATTTGGTAGCGCATGCCGTTGACTATGAGCAAGCCTTGACAGCTTTGATTGACGCTTTGCATCAGCTAGCCATTTCACAAGTTGTTCCAGAAATTAAAATAGAGAACCCTGCGCTCGCAGACCTTGCTCAGCAATTTTCACCTGAAGATATTCAGCTTTATTATCAGATTGCACTCTTGGGTCGGCGCGATTTAGTGTTACACATGAATCCGCAGCAAGGATTTGAGATGACCTTACTACGGATGTTAGCGTTCAAGCCATTGCCAATAGAAATACGCAACAGCGCTGTGCGCCCTGCAGAAACCGTTCGCCCTGAAGAACCTGCAAAGCAGCCGTCTCACAAAGCAACGCCTGAGACCGCTAACTGGCGCACCCTCCTACCTCAGCTCAAACTAACAGGCATGACGCTCGCTTTAGCGCAAAATTGCGTGCTAGAACAATGGGAAGGCGATAAAGTTGTGCTTGCCTTAGCATCGACGCATCAACCCATGCTCAATGCCAAGTCTAAAGAACGCCTGATTGAGGCCTTGTCTCACTATAAAAATCAACCTATCCAGCTAGAAATCCGTATCTCTGACACCACAACGCTGATGACGCCGATCAAGCAAGCGCAGACGGAGCAAGAAACAGCACAGGCGGAAGCGCGCACCACAGTGATGCAAAATCCACACATTAAACAGTGGATAGAGACTTATGATGCGACAGTTTCGGTGTCGTTATTAGCATAGTTGTGTTAAACTTTATATCCTAAAAAATTCCTTAAAAAATAATTGGAGTCCATTATGTCCGCAGGTTTGAATGATATCGTGAAACGTGCCCAAGAAATGCAAAAAAAATTACAAGACATTCAAGGGGAAGTTAGCAAATTAAGAGTAACCGGCCAGTCGGGCGGTGGTGTAGTGAAAATCATCATGACCGGTCAGCACTATGCTGAAAAAGTAACGTTTGATCCTAACTTGATGAAAGAAGAAAAATCGATCATCGAAGACTTAGTTGCTGCAGCGATCAATGACGCAACCGATAAAATCGAACGTGCCTTGCGCGAAAAGATGGGCGCCCTCGGCAACTTCAAGCTACCTGAAGGCTTTGGCGATCTACCAACAGGTTAATGCTGCAAGATGCGTTTTAGCCCCCTCCTCACTGGCCTCATTGAAGCTTTCCGCTGCCTACCCGGTGTCGGACCGAAGACGGCCCAGCGTATGGCTTTCCATCTGCTCACGCGCGGGCGCGACAATGGCCGACATCTTGCGCATGTATTGCAAGAAGCGATGCTTGCCATACGTCATTGTGAATCCTGCCGCATCTTTAGCGAAACGCCCCTTTGCGAAATCTGCGCCTCTCCTAGGCGAGAGTCAGGCGCATTGTGTGTCGTCGAAAATGCGATTGATGTTGCAGCGCTTGAGCAGACAGGCAATTTCAAAGGCAAGTATTTCGTCTTGCTCGGCCATTTATCTCCTCTAGATGGTATCGGTCCTGATGAAATTGGCATTCCGCAGTTAAAATTACAATTTGCTGCAGGCCAAATTCAAGAATTGATTCTAGCAACCAATACCACTGTCGAAGGCGAAGCAACAGCTCACTATATCGCTGAGCTTGCGAGAGGCTGTCAGATCAAAGTCACGCGTATCGCGCGTGGCATCGCTATTGGCAGTGAGCTTGAATTCATCGATCCAACCACTTTGGCGCATGCGCTCGCAGGGCGTGAAGCGATGGCTTAGTCTAAAAGACTATGTTAAGCTAAAATCTTTACATCCAAAAATTTAAGGAGCTCTCTCATGGAAAAGAAAAAATTAGCCTGCGCTATTGCTACAGCCGCTGCGGTCGCGTTTACCACCCTTCCCCTGATGTCAACAACCGCTTTTGCTGCCACACATGAAGTCAAATGTTTTGGCGTGAATACCTGCAAAGGACAAAGCGCTTGTAAATCTGCTCAAAGCACCTGCAAAGGACATAACACCTGTAAAACAGCCAAAAGTGGCTGCAATGGGCAAAATAGCTGCAAAGGGAAAGGCTTTTTGATGAAAACGCCTGCAACATGCAAAAAAGAAGGTGGCAGCCTGACAGCACCAGCTGGCTAAGCACCTATCTTCTCAGCTTACCTTGTCATCCCCGCAAAAGCGGGGATCCAGGGTTGAATTTTTTATTGGCAATCATCATGACCGCTAAAAAACCCATCCTAGGCTTTGGGCTAGGCTTACGTACGGAACACTACGAGACCATTCTCGAACAACGTCCACCTATCGATTGGTTTGAAATCCTCACCGAAAATTACCTCGTCCCCGGTGGCAAACCGCATTATTATTTAGACAACATTCGCGAACACTACCCGCTCGTCATGCATGGTGTCTCTATGTCCATCGGCAGTTGCGATCCACTCGATTTCGATTATTTACGCCAAGTTAAATCGCTAGCCAATAAAATAAAGCCAAAGTGGATCTCCGACCATCTTTGCTTTACTGGCATACATGGCAAAAACATGCATGATTTATTACCTTTACCTTACACAGAAGAAACGATTCATCATGTGGCCAATCGCATTAAACAAGTACAAGATTTTTTAGGCACACAAATTCTCATTGAAAATGTCTCGAGTTATATCACTTATCAACAATCACAATTAACTGAATGGGATTTTTTAAAAGCCATCAGCGAAGAAGCGGATTGTTTTATTTTACTTGATATTAATAATATTTATGTAAGCAGCGTGAATCATGATTTCGATCCGATCGCTTATCTCAAAGCTATCCCCAGCCATCGCGTGTATCAAATGCATTTAGCCGGCCATGAAAATCAAGGTGATTATATTATCGATACCCATGATCATGATATTGTTGATCCTGTTTGGGATTTGTACCGTGCTGCTTTAAAACAATTTGGATTTGTTTCTACCATGATTGAACGAGATGATAATATTCCACCGCTTGCAACATTATTAGCTGAACTTCAGCATGCAAAGTGTATCGCTCATGAGTAATTTATTAACAACACAAAATCAATTCCAAAATTATTTATTAAACAAAAAATCTAGTTTTGCAAAATTAATTGTTAGCACCAAAAAAGTGCCAGCTAAAACACGCTTGGCTATTTATCATCATGCTTATCATTACCGTTTAATTGAGGCACTCGCCAGTAATTATCCCATACTCAAATTATATTTAGGCGATGATTTATTTGAACAAATAGCGCATGACTATATTCATCAATATCCATCAAGCTATCGCTCTATCCGCTGGTTTGGTGACAACTTGTCTGCTTTTTTACGCGAACCTTATTTAGCAGAATTAGCACAATTTGAATGGCTACAAACCTTAGTATTTGATGCAGCAGATAGCCCTATTTTAGAAATAAATACACTAGCCAGCTTACCAGCCGATTTATGGTCCACCATGCGTATGCAGCCCCATCCTTCTTTGCAGCGAATGAATACCTCATGGAATAGTATTGCGCTTTGGCAAGCGATTCAGGATAATGAAAATCCACCAGACCCGGCTCAATATACAACACCCGTTCCTTGGTTATTGTGGCGAAGCGAATTAATCAATCGTTTTATTTCGTTAACTGAGGTCGAAGCATGGGCGATAGATGCCGTTTTAAAAGGCGAAACGTTTGGTGAAGTATGTGAAGGATTATGCCAGTGGATGGATGAAACAGCAGCGGGTCAATACGCCGCTTGCTTGTTACAAAAGTGGATTCAATCAAAATTGCTTAAGGAGATAGTGCATGATTAACATTGAAAAAATAGTGCAGACAGCTGTTGCGTCATTTTTAACTCTCTCTATTACCCATACCGCTATCGCTGCAAACACACCCGTACCACAAGAAAAATGTTACGGCATTGCCAAAGCCGGCATGAATGACTGCGCCACAGCAACGCAATCTTGTGCAGGATCGGCAACCAAAGATAAACAGTCCGATGCTTTTTTGTTTCTTCCTAAAGGACTTTGTCATAAAATTGTTGGCAGTAACTTAAGGAGCGCGTCATGAGAAAAAATATCTTGCAAATGGTTCTACTCTCTTTATTCTTTTTTGCAAATACTGTATTTGCTTTACCACAAACCTTTACCCTTGATCCCAATCATACTTATGTGCTTTGGCATATTTCCCATCTGGGCTTTTCGTCACAATCGGGCAAATGGTATGCAACAGGAACCATGACGCTGGATAAAGATCATCCACAAAACAGTAAAGTGAATGCCAGCATACAAATCAATACGATTGTGACAGGTTTACCTGCATTAGATGAACATTTAATGGGCCCTTTATTTTTTGATGTGCAACACTTTCCAACCGCAACATTTGTTAGTAATAAAGTAGCTATCACAGGAAAAGATACTGCAAATGTCACAGGTATCTTAACTTTACATGGCGTTGCAAAACCCGTTGTACTAAACGTAAAACTCAATCAAGCTGCAATGAATCCGATTAGCAATAACCTGACAGCAGGTTTTAGCGCAACAACGCAGATTAAACGATCTGATTTTGGCATGGATACCTTATCCCCTGCATTAGGCGATGAAGTACAGCTTGAAATAGAAGCTGAGGCTGTTCAAGCTAAAAAATAATCAATAAAAGGTGAAAAATGCAACTCACTAACACAAAAAATCGCTATGGATTCATAGCGATTTTTTTACATTGGCTCCTAGCTATTTTGTTCATTGGCATGCTGATACTAGGCTTATACATGCATTCATTGCCTATTGGCATTGAGAAATTGAAATTATATGGTTTGCATAAAGAATTTGGTTTATTAGTATTGTGGTTGGTGATTTTACGTTTATTTTGGCGTTTAGCTAATACAAGCCCTACTTTACCACCACCTTTATGGGAAAGCATTGCAGCACGCATTGTCCAGGTCTTATTTTATATTTTAATGTTTGCAATGCCGCTAACAGGGTGGCTGCTGACATCTTCAGTAGGGTTACCTATTTCTTTTTTTGGTTTATTTGTGATGCCTACGCTGATTCCAGCTAACGATGGCTTACGTATTGTATTTTTAGAAATACATAAGTGGTTAGCCTATGGACTGATTGCGACGATTATTCTCCATGTCGGTGCGGCATTAAAACATCATTTTATTGATAAAGACGATATCTTAAGGAGAATATTCTCATGAAGCACATCACAAAATGGTTATTGCTATTACTCGCACTGACAACATCAGTGACTTTAGCAGCCGTACCGCAGTGGCAGATCATACCTAATGAAAGCAATGTAACTTTCACCGGCACACAAAACGGTGCACCTGCTACAGGTAATTTTAAAAAATTAACCGGTACGATTGTGATTGATCCTAATCAGCTCAATGCAAGTCATGTGCGCATTGTCATTGACATGACATCACTTTACATGTCTTACAGTACGCTGGTCACGACATTGCAATCAGCAGATTGGTTTAACGTTAAACAATATCCGGAAGCGATTTTTGAGGCGACGCATTTTACTAAAACAGGCAGTAATACGTATCAAGCCGAGGGTACGCTCACGATCAAAGGCAAAACATTACCCATCACCATTCATTTCACGGCAACCTCCCTCTCCAATACAAAAGGACGTGCCACAGGTGATGTGACGATAAATCGGCTAGATTATGGTGTGGGACAAGGCCAGTGGGCAGATATTAGCTTGGTTAAAAACGAGGTACAGGTGCATTTCGTGATCACAGCATTGAAATCTCCGTAGAGATCAGCTAGCATCCCCCTCTCTATTGCGCCCGTAGCTCAGTTGGATAGAGTATCTGGCTTCGAACCAGAGGGTCGGGAGTTCGAGTCTCTCCGGGCGCGAGGATTTATTTAATAAGGCTTCACCACCACCTTCGTCCCAATCGTCGCAAAGTTATAGCGTATCCACGCTGCATCTGATGTGCGCAACCGCACGCAGCCGTGGCTAGCATTGCCATCGACAACTTCATTCGAGCCGTGTAATCCTTGCGAGCCGTTGAAGTACATACAGTAAGGCATCGGCGCACCACCATAGGGCAGCGGGTATTTCGACGATTTACAATTGACACTCCCTAGCGATTTGATGTGAAACGTCCCTGATTTCGTATGACAGCGGCGACCAATATCAGGGCAATAGTTACTGCCTGCTGTCGCAATTCCGCCTTTGACCAGCATGCCGTTAGCATCATACGCACCCCAGGCGTGCACGTTTGGGTCGACAAGAATCATCTTCTCGCCTGGTGTAATTTGGCTTGGCATGCGTGCAGCATAATCGACACTTGTGCTTGCTGGCGTATAGTGAGCGTGCGAGTATCGGTGATGATGATGATGGTAACTCGCATAGCGTTGCATGGGTTGGTATGGGCCGTTATCATAACCTGAGTCATAATAGACAGTCTGGCCTTGGTCATCGACTTGTGTCTCATCAGGTGCGTAATAAGAATCGCTGTAGTTCACCTCAAAAGAGGCATGCGCACACAGCGGCATGGCAATGCCGACACCAACACTTAAAGAAGCCACCACCCATTTGTTCGTATTCATGACCACTCCTCGTCTTGTTCTCTTTATGTATATCTTTATCATACGCCTGTATTTTGATCATAATTTGACTAAATTTAAGTTTTCTGGTTAATTGTTGACTAACTGCTTCATTATTTTAGTGAAAAGATATCCCCTATTTACAAAATTAAGTTCCTGATGTAGACTTCCTGAACATTTTTTGAACAGAATAAAAATAATTCCAATGACACCTTTGAAGAAGCTCAACCTCTTTTCTCTCACCTTGCTGATTATCAGTGGGATAGACAACGTCAGAAATTTTCCGGCATCGGCTTTATTTGGCAGCACCTTGGTCTTTTTCTTTGTTTTTGCCGCTATCACTTTTCTTATTCCGACTGCCTTAGTGTCAGCAGAGCTGACTGCCAATGTGAGCGAAGGCGGCATTTATCAATGGTGTCGCTTAGGGCTTGGTAACCGTCTTGGTTTTTTAGGCATTTGGATGCAATGGATAAGTAATGTGGTTTGGTTTCCGATGATGCTTTCCTTTGTAGCGAGCACAGCTGTTTACTTTATTAATCCGGCATTTGCGCAAAATAAATATTATTTAGTGATTAGTATTCTCGGCATTTTTTGGGTGGTGACGCTGTTAAATCTCAAGGGGATACGCTTATCTGCAAAATTTGCGAGCGCTTGTACGGTGCTTGGTTTATTCATCCCCGTTACCTTGCTGATTGTGCTATTAGGCGTTTGGCTTGGCTTAGGCAAGCCGTCGCAGATTCATTTTACGTTGCACGATATGCTGCCTAACTTCCATCAAACCAATAATTGGGTCGCCCTGTCTGCCATCATGTTGGGGTTTGTCGGGATGGAGCTCAATACCGTACATATCAACGATGTAGCACAGCCACGACGTACTTTTCCCAAGGCACTTATTTTTTCAACCATGATTATTTTAATGACCATGGTACTAGGGACACTAGCCATTGCGATTGTCTTACCGTACAACCAAATTAATTTAGTGAATGGCACGATTCAAAGCTTTGCTTATTTTCTATCTGCCTATCACTTGTCGTGGGGCACGCCCATTTTGTGCGTACTGCTGGTGGTTGGCAGTTTTGGCGGCATCTTGACCTGGGTGATTTCGCCAGTAAAAGGCTTGGCGCAAGCGGCACAGCATGGATTTATGCCGCCATTCTTACAGAAAACGAATCGCTATGGTGTGCCACAAAACATGCTCATTGGCCAAGGCATCTTAGTCAGCTTGATTTGTACTGTCTTTTTACTTTTACCTAGTGTAAATAGCTCTTTCTTACTACTCACCGTGCTAACCACCCAGATGAACATCATCATGTACGTGCTGATGTTTGCGGCGATGTTGTGTTTAAGACATAACGCGGTGCGGGATGGCGAGCGGTTTTGCATTCCTGGCGGCAACATTGGCCTTTGGATCACCTGTTTATTGGGGCTAGTTGGTTGTTTGATTACGATTTTTGTTAATTTTATTCCGCCAAGTAGCGGTATTAATGTTGGCAGCCCTCTTTTATACGAAGGCATGTGCGGCGGCGGCACCTTGCTGTTGATGTTGCCTACGTTGCTATTTTGTTGGTATCAGGAACGTCGTCTAACACTGCCATCAATCCCGCAGCACCAGCAATCTGCTGCAACGCCGTCGGTAAGTGAGTAACCTGAAAATCGGCTGCTTTTCGCCACTCAATCAGCAGCGCAATCACACTGCTGGTGTGAGAAGTCACGCTAGCTAAGTCAACCGTTGTAATCGCCTGCTGCTTGAAAATCGCAAGACCTTGCTTACAGAGCGACATGACATTGTTGAAGTCAATGTCGCCCGTCAGGAATAGCGTGCTATGCTCAGTCCTCATTATGGTTCGACATCCGTTGTAATAACTGGTTCATGTCACCTTGCGACAACAAGTCTGAGAATTGCGCGCGGAAGCTTTCTAGCATGCTGACACCTTCAACAGAAAGATCGTACAAACGCCAGCCGCCACCGACGCGCACCATGGTGTAAGTCACTTGAATCGGCTCACCTTCTGAGCTATTGATTTGGCTATTCACTTCCACCGTGTTACCACTCACCCCACCTCTAACAGGGTAAACCGTCACCGTTTGATCACTGTATGAGGTCAGCGAAGAAGAATAGGTACGGATGAGTGTGCGCTCAAAAGCACGTTCGAATTGCGCACGCTGGGCAGGGGTTGCACTGTTCCATGTTGCAGGCGGCAGGACGTGCTTTGCCATATCAGCAAGATCGGCATAGGGCACAATATACTGCTCTGCTAGGCGATACACGACATCAGGTCTTGTTTTTAACGTTGCCTGATTGGCTTTAAGCCCTGCAACCATATTATTCGCAATGTATTGCATCAATGCTGCCGGATCATTGCGAGGTGCCGAGGCAAAAGCAATGCAGGTAAAAAAGAAGAGCAGGCTGGCTATGATAAGTTTCTTGAACATGAGAAAACACTCCTTAATGTTATTTGTGATTATTGTTACTACTACTATTACCTTTCCCTAACTGATACATAAACTGCCCAATCAATTTTTCTAAAATCATCGCTGAAGTCGTGAAAGCAATACGATCGCCATTTTTCAAGAAAGTTTGACTATACATGGGCGTAATTTGAATATAGTTATCCCCTAATAAGCCTGCTGTTAAAATGCTAGCCGACGAATCGTTTGGGATCTGATTAAAGCGATCGTTGATTTGTAAAGTGACAACAGCTTTGAAGGTTTGTTGATTGAGCGCAACGCGAGACACTTCTCCAATCTGCACGCCGTCAATCTTGACCGCTGCTCGCGGCTTTAAGCCACCGATATCATCAAAGTCAGCTGTGACACTGTAAGTCTTTTCTGGCAAGAAATGCGTTAAGCCGCTGACTCTAAATGCTAAAACAGCAAGCGCAATAATCGCCAGTAAGATAAAGAAACCCACTAAACTCTCAACCCACCGTTGTGCCAGCATGTCACCATCCCCCTATCATCATCGCAGTTAAGACAAAATCTAACCCCAATACGACCAAAGAGGCATAAACGACCGAACGTGTTGTAGCATGCGCAATGCCAGCAGAAGTGGGTTCCGCAGCATACCCTTGAGCGACCGCAATCCACGCCACGGCCAACCCAAAAATCACACTTTTAATAACACCATTGACAACATCCGCATGAAAACCGACGGACGATTGCATGTTAGACCAAAACACCCCACTGTCTAATCCCAACCATTGTACCCCGACTAGGTATGCGCCATAAATGGCCATCGCATTAAAAATCAGCGTCAGCAACGGCATAGAGATAATCCCTGCCCACAATCTTGGCGAAATAACTTGTCGCAATGGGTCAACTGCCATCATCTCCATACTGGCAAGTTGATCCGTTGCTTTCATCAACGCAATCTCAGCGGTCACCGCAGAACCAGCTCGTCCTGCAAACAGAATGGCTGTGACCACAGGCCCCAATTCGCGCGTGACACTCAAGGCGACCAGTGGACCCAACTGTGCTGAAGCACCAAATTTAGCAAGCGTATGATAGCCTTGGAGCGCCAACACCATACCAATAAATAAGCTCGATACCACAATAATGAGCAGAGAAAGGACCCCTTCCATGTAAATCTGCTGTATCAGCAACGGAAAGCCCTTGCGCACGCGAGGCCAACTAAAAAGAACACCGGCAAGCAATAAGCCTGCCTGCCCCAAGCGCCGCAAGCCTGCAAGGCCTTCTTTACCCAATCGCGTTATGGTATTCATCGCCCTTCCTTCTCTTCTAAAAAATCCTGGATGAGGGATGGCGCAGGATAATCAAAGGCAACAGGGCCGTCAGGGCTACCCTGAATAAATTGCTGCAAGATGTCAGATTGATTAGACAAGATTTCACTCGGTGTGCCTTTACCCACGACTTTTTGGTCGATGATGATATAGACATGATCGGCAATACTCAACGTTTCTTGCACATCATGCGACACAATAATGCTAGTAAGGCCGAGCGCCTCGTTAAGTGTCTTGATGAGCTTGACCAACACACCCATCGAAATCGGGTCCTGCCCGGTAAACGGCTCATCGTACATAATCAGCGCAGGATCAAGCGCAATCGCCCGCGCCAATGCAACACGCCTGCTCATCCCGCCCGAAAGCTCAGCAGGATAAAGGGCGTGTGCCCCGCGCAGCCCCACCATCTGCAGCTTCATTAGCACAAGGGTATGAATCATTGATTCAGAAAGTGTCGTATGCTCACGCAAAGGGAAGGCAACATTGTCGTACACAGACAAATGGCTAAAGAGCCCACCTGTCTGAAACAGCAAGCCCATTTTCTTGCGTAGCTGATATAGCGCTTTCCTCGATAGGCGATGAATATCCTGCCCCGCCACCATCACCTGCCCTACTGTGGGCTGTAGTTGGCCGCCAATCAGGCGTAGCAATGTGGTCTTACCTGTCCCACTCGGCCCCATAATGGCCGTGATCTTGCCTTTAGCGATTGCTAAATCAATCCCCTTGAAGACGGACTTGCCGTTTTCATGCGCGAAGGACACGTTGTTGATAGTAACTAGATGGTCTGACATTAGCTAAGTGTCGCAAATAGCGGTTTTTACTGCAAGTGCAGTCGATCAAGTACCTCGCGAATCACCAAGCGTGTTGCCTTAATCTTCTGCTTGTCATTCTCTAACAACGGCTGCGACTTCAATCGCAGCAGTCTTTGCATCTTATTTCTGCAGGCAGCGTAATAAGTACTGGCTAGTGACAGGTAAGCAATGCGTTTCACATCGCTTGATGAATAATGCTTAAGACAAAAAAGGTAGCGCCCCCGCTGTTTTCTCAAGAATTTATCCAAAGGAATAGCAGCCACCTCACTTGCCCCACCAACATGTGTCAGCTTAGCCTCTTCGCAATAACCAATCTCAAAGCCAGCTTTGCGCGCTCGCAGGCAAATATCCGTATCTTCGCCATATAAAAAATAATCAGGATCAAAACCAGCTATTTTCTGATATAAATCAGACCGAATACACAAGCAGGCCCCTAGCAGCCAAGCATATTGGCCAGGTAAATGTTGCAGGAAAGTCTTGTCTCTTAAACGATCTTGAAAGGGATAATGGCGCTTCGGCGGAACTATTTTTCGCCGCTTTAACGGTTCTTGAATGATTGGTCCTGCAATACCCACTGCTGGATGTTGCACCATGAACGCAATTAATTCAGAGGTAAAATCAGGCGTCAGCAACTGTGCATCTGGGTTCACCAACAATAGGTAGTCCGTCTTTACCTTCAATGCAGCCAGGTTGTTGGCTCGCCCAAAGCCAAGATTACTTGGGCTTTCAATCAGCTCTATTTTGTTGCCAAAAGTAGAACGCAATAAGGCCACACTGCCATCGGTGCTGGCATTATCAACTACGATAATAGAAAGCGCGCGATAATGTTGCGTTAGCAGAGAGCGAACGCAGGCGACGGCATACTCGCCGGTGTTGTAGTTGACGATGATGGCGGTGACGGTAGACATATTGATACCAAACTTATTAACACTGATAAACCAGGGCAAAGCGCTTCCCACAAAATGCAAGCCCGATCTTCAAAATATTGTTCGCGCCCTGCTGCTTGGCTTCCATTAAATAACCCAACGTATCAATTTGCGCAAGTGCTTCTTTAGCAGATTTTTCCAGTATATTTTTAATTTCTTTTACCGATTTTTTCTTTGGTAAATTAACTTTCTTAAATTCAAATAAAATAGTCGGTTTATCGGGTAGGTGCGACAGAATCATATAATCATATCGACCATAGCCACTTTCGCGATTCGATTTGGTTTGATACCCTTTTTGGCCATAAAGGCCTGCAGTGAGGCCAATCAAAAGCCCGTGATAAAAGCTTTCAGGTGCATGATCAAAATCATGCATGCTCACTGTTTTCTCTAAAATTGCAGTCAATCCTGCTTCAAATGCAGCAACATCACCATCAAGCAAATGATTGATGAAGGTGTTATACCATTGAAACCCAAGCCCATCTGTTAGCCATTTCTCAATAATATTGCAATATAATCCACCAATTTCTTCATTAGGTATGCGTAATTGGCATAATGGACCTTGTCTCGTACGCTCCCATGATGCCACAGTTAAATAACCCGCCATGAAGAACAAACTCCACACCACTGATTCATTCGTCTCAAGCTCTGGAAAAGCAGTATATTCATCAATTAACTGTGAAACTGTGCGACCACTTAATAATACTTCGAATTCCGCCTTAAAAGCGTCAGTTGACTTCAATAAAAGATATTTAATTAGATCATTATTGCTAGTATTAATCCAATAAATATCGCAAATACCTTTTTTCGTAATACAGTTTACTATCGACCACGGATTATAAATGCGATGATCGCCCATCTGATAGCCGTTATACCAACGTCTCATTTCTTCTAATTTGGTTTGCAAATTATATTTTATGAGCAATTCACTGACTTCACTTTCAGTAAAGCCAAAATAATCGCTATATTCTGGGCTTAGCATGGAATAAACGATCAAATTATTTAATCCCGAAAAAAAACTTTCTTTTGAAACACGCAATATACCGGTAAGCACTGCTTTAAATAAATAAGGATTATCTTTTAAAGCTGCACCTAATAAATTGCGAAATAAACCAACAATCTCAGTATAATATTTGTTCAAATAACCCATTTGGACTGGTGTATCGTATTCATCGATCAGAATGCAGACTTGCTTGCCATAGTGATCATGCAAACATTTGCTTAGAAGAAAAATAGAATTCTCAATTGTTGCTTGTTGCGCTTTTCCATCCAATATGTCGATAATCTTGTTTTTATAAAAATCATCTACTTTGTCACTATGCAGTAACACGCTACTAAATTCAGCATAAATCATTTGTATGGTTTCAACAATTTTTTGATACGCCGCTTTGTATGTATCTTCTTTTACATCCTTGAATGTCAAAAAAATAACGGGATATTGACTTTGATGATCTGCAATCAATTTCTGCTCTTGTGCAATTTTTAAATTCTTAAATAAGTAAGCAGCATCTTGCCTGATATCAAAAAAATAGTGCAACATAGACATATTGAGCGTCTTACCGAAGCGACGAGGACGTGTGATTAAAACAGCTTTTACATCCTCAATAACTTCTTTTATCAATAAACTCTTATCGACAAAATTAAATCCACCGTCAACAATTTCTTTGAAATTACTGTAGCCAATAGGCAATCGGATGCTCATAATTATTCCAGATAAGTAAATGCAAGTATTATAGCGTAGTTTAATGACTAATACCCTTAACCGCACTAGTAGCACAGTAAGCAAGCCTATGCTACCATCTCACTTCCTATGAACAATACCAATCTCATCGCCCTTGCCCAAGACGTTATCGCCATCGAACGAGACGCCATCGCAGCACTCACTACACGCATCGATGATGCTTTCGTCAACGCTTGCCATCTTCTGCATAAGACACGTGGCCGTATTGTCGTTATGGGTGTTGGCAAATCCGGCCACATTGGCAAGAAAATTGCGGCAACGTTAGCTAGCACCGGCAGCCCAGCTTTTTTCATTCACCCCAGTGAAGCAAGCCATGGCGATATGGGGATGTTGAAAGGAGACGACACGCTACTTGCCCTCTCCTACTCCGGTGAATCGGCTGAGCTGCTTGCGATTCTGCCTGCGGTCAAACGCTTGCAAGTGCCGCTGATTACTTTAACAGGTCGCAAAGCATCAAAATTAGCCATGGCTGCAGATGTTAATTTAGATGTTAGCATCAGCAAAGAAGCTTGCCCTCTGGGCCTTGCGCCAACCTCCAGCACCACAGCAACGCTTGTCATGGGCGATGCGCTCGCCATGAGCCTGCTGGCAATGCGTGGGTTTACGGCGCAGGACTTTGCGTTCTCGCACCCAGGCGGTTTATTGGGCAAGCGCTTGCTACTGAAAGTTGAAACGCTGATGCATCAAGGCGATCAGCTGCCACGCATAGCAGATCACGTTACGCTAAAAGAAGCGCTACTTGAAATGACCGCTAAAAAATTAGGGATGACGACAGTAGTCAACAGGCAAGGACAGCTTGTCGGCATCCTGACAGATGGCGATTTGCGCCGGCTATTTAGCACACACGACCAGCCTTTAAGTTTGCCTATTCAGCAAGCAATGTCCCCTCATGCCAAAACCATTACCAAAGATGCACTAGCGACAGAAGCACTGGCACTGATGGAAATGCATCACATTACCTCTTTAGTAATCATTGATGACCAACAGCAGCCGCTTGGGGTGGTGCATATTCATGATGTGTTGAATGCGGGGGTTGGTTAAGATATTAATTATGTAGCACAGACCCACTGGCTGTGCTACTTGCTGATTGTGGCATAGTTAGCTGATGGTACAACTTGGTTCAAGCTTATATTCGGTACCTGGTGGTAGTCGAAGAGTCCCGTAATTAATAGCTTCACCACAGAGCCATTCTAACCGCTGGCTGGTTATAGTATGTTTTATATAGTCCAAGTCTTCTCTTGCAATATGACCCCTGTTTTTGAAGAGCTGGTTTAGTAAGCGTCGCGCTAGGTGCAAGTCACTTTTAACATAGGGATTGTGCTTAAAAAATCTACTAAAAAGCATATCCTCTCCATCAATAGTAATTTCTCTTTCTGCATCTCTTATATAATCATGTAATCTACAAACAAAATTAGAAACTTTTTCCTTTCCTATATCTGAAAAATGAGGTTCTAGTTCTAATAAACGCCAAAACATGTCACTGTTGTCGATTGGCACTCTCAAATTTCTGTCGAGAATCGTAACGTCAGCATTTTTTTTCAGCAGAAAAGTAACGGCATCAACATGTTTTTCTGCTGCAGCATAATGGAGTGGCGTTTTTTTAGTAAGGTTTTGAGCGTTGATATCAGCGCCTTTGTTCAGCAAATATTGAATGGCTTCAACCTTGCCTGATTGCGCGGCGTAGTGAAGAGGCATTTTGCCATTTTGATTCTGCAGGTTGATATCAGTAGCAGAAGTTCGCGCAAGCTGAATGGCTTTGACATTTCCTGATTGCGCGGCGTAGTGGATTAATGCATTATCTTGTTTATCCTTGACGTTGATATCAGCACCTTCTTCTATAAAGTATAGCATGGCATCAATCTTTCCTAATTGAGCGGCGTAGTGAAGGGGCGTTGCACCATTGTTGTCCTGCAGGTTGAAATCGGTTACTTGTCCTTTATTTAACACAAGCTTAATAGCCTCAGTCTTTCCTGATCGAGCAACGTAGTGAAGAGGCGTTGCACCATTGTTGTCCTTAGCATGAAGCAAAGCAGACTTTAGAGGCGTTGCATCATTTTTGTCCTTAGCAAGAGCAGATTCTGTAGCTAGCAACAGCTCAATGATCTCTTTATGCCCTTTTGCTGCTGCGTTGTGGAGTGGCGTCATATCAGTTCCGTTCTTAGCTTTGATGCACTCTGGATTGGCTTTTAATAAAGCGTCCACAGTGTCAGTACACCCTTCATTTATAGCTGAAATTAGGATCCTATGCGCTGGTTTTAACCGTTCATTTATCTGATTGTAGCTTTCCCAAAACAATTCATAGTAGTCAAAGTTGTTTTTCTCTGAGGTGATAGATAGCGCCCACGGAAAATGTAATTCGAGTTTTTCTTTCCAGAAACGGTTAAGTATTTGCTGTTCAGCATCAGTGAATTGCTTATCCTTACGCTTTTCGACCCAGACCTGCATTTCTTCTGGAAGAAAAAAAGGTAACATATTGTGAGGCCACTGGTCTAATGTTGTAGGATCCTCCGGAGACAATGCCACAAAGGCTAATGTTTGAAGACGAGGAGGATTATGTTCCAATTTTTTGAAAATAGTGTTTTTGTGTAACATGTTAGCCTCTTTTGTGTGCGTATTTTTTGCACAATTTTAACAGATTCAGATTAAGAAATCTATCGAGCTAACCAGAAAAAACGCCACTTGCAGTCAAAACAGCTATTTGCGACACTTAGCTTGGAACAAATTCAAAATAAAAGTACTAACAGGATGAGATTGCAGTGAAATTCCTCAAGAGTAAGCGCAAACTAAACACCTCTATTGCCATTCAAATCGAAAAAGCTCGCCCCATTCGCCTTCTCATTCTAGACGTCGATGGCGTCCTCACCAACGGGCAGTTGTGGTTTGCACCAGGTAGCACGGAAGAATCTAAGGGCTTTCATGTGCGTGATGGGCTTGGCATCTTGCTGCTGCAAAAGGCAGGTATACCGGTTGCGTTGCTAACGGGTCGAGATAGCATTGTCTTGAACGAGCGTATTGCGACACTGCATATCAAGCATTATTACCCTAATCTTAAAGATAAATTGCCTGTTTATGAAACGTTGAAGGCTTCTCTTAATCTAAAAGACAGTGAAATTGCCTGTATGGGTGATGATTTGCCTGATTATCCGCTGTTAAAGCGCGCGGGGCTAAGCGCGACCGTGCCTGGAGCGCCAGCGATGATTCGCGAGTGTGTGGACATCGTGACTACCGCCTGTGGCGGAGAAGGTGCTGTTCGAGAACTGTGTGAGCTCATTCTAAAAGCACAAGGCAAGTATCAATCTGTGATACAATGCTACGATGTATAGCAACACCGTCATCAGCTCCCTCTTTATCGCGGCCATTGCTGTGCTCGCGTGGACCTTTTTTTTGTCGCAAAATAGCGTCGTACCGCAATCGACTCGTGATGATCATCAACCCGATTCTTTTATGCAGGACGTACATGCCATCGTGATGGATAAGTTTGGTAGGCCGAGTTTAAAGATTGTGACACCACAAATGATCCATTTTGCACAAAATGACACCAGTGTGCTCACCACCCCTATTCTTACGCTCTATCGCAATTCACCAGAACCTTGGTACATTACCTCAAACATCGCTTATGTGACGAATAGTGCTAACAATGTCGAATTTAAGCAAAATGTCCTCATCCAACATGCCGCTGATAATGCTCATCCTGCCACAGTGATAAAAACAGATACGCTTATGGTGCACCCTAATCAAAAAACAGCCGATACAGCCGATGCGATTACCTTGATGCAGCCCGATGCCGTAGTGGTCGGCATTGGCATGCATGCCGATTTGAATACAGGCGATATTCATCTACTGACCCGTGCGCGAGGCGAATATGTGCCGCATCATTAAAATTGCCCTACTCGCTTTTTTATTGGCTTGCTGTAGCACGTGTGCCTTCGCCCTGCCAAGCGATTCTGATCAGCCGGTTTATCTGGCCGCCGATAGCATCACCTATAATTACAAAACAGGCTTCACGGTTTACCAAGGGCATGTCACTGTCGATCAAGGGACAACGCATTTAACAGGCGATAAAGTCGTCACGCAAGATAATGCGCAACATAAAATTGACCAAGCAACAGCCTATGGTAACGTCCCTCTTGCACATTATTGGACCATCCCCAAACCTGGACAACAGCAAGTCGATGCCTATGCCAAGATTATTATTTTTTATCCGATAGACTCACGTGTTATCCTCAAACAGAACGTCACCGTGACACAAGGTAAGAATGAATTCCATGGCCAACTTGCGCAGTACAGCAAAAAAGATCAGACCATTATCGTGCCGCCAACCCTCCACTCGCGTGCGGTGGTCGTGTATGATCCCAGCAGCAACAAGACCCCAGAAGCAAGTAAGCAAGGCTAATTATGCTAGCAGCTGAACATCTCTATAAAAAATTTAAAAACCGCATCGTCGTTAAAGATGTGTCTTTTCATATTAATCCTGGCGAAGTAGTCGGATTATTAGGACCCAATGGTGCAGGGAAAACCACTTCTTTTTATATGATGGTGGGCTTAATCAACAGTGATGGCGGTCGTATTACGCTAAATGACACCGATATCACCAGCCTCCCCGTGCACGAGCGAGCGCGCAAAGGATTAAGTTATTTACCACAAGAAGCATCGATTTTTCGTAAATTAACTGTTGCGCAAAATATCATGGCCATTTTGCAATTGCGACGTGATTTATCGAAAGCTGAACGCAAGCAAAAATTAGAATCTTTATTAGAAGAATTCAGAATTACGCATATCCGCGATAGCATGGGGATCAGTTTATCTGGCGGTGAAAGACGTCGTGCCGAAATTGCGCGAGGACTCGCTACCGATCCACAATATATTTTATTAGATGAACCTTTTGCAGGTATTGATCCTATTTCTATTTTAGATGTGAAACGCATTATCCATCATTTACGCAAACGTCACATCGGCATTTTAATTACTGATCATAATGTGCGCGATACGCTCGCGATTTGCGAACGTGCTTATATTGTAAATAATGGTAGTATTATTTGCGAAGGCAATCCTGAAACAATTTTAATGAATACAGAAGTTCGAGCAGTTTATTTGGGTGAAGAATTTGACTTGTAGGTGATTATGTTGCAACAAACCATGACAATACAAAATAAGCGCGGCCTCCACACGCGTGCTGCGGCAAAACTCGTCGACACCGCCAAAAAATTCGGCAGCCGCATTGAAGTGGTTTATCACGACCGCATGGTGGATTGTAAAAGCATCATGGGGGTAATTACACTCGGTGCGCAAAAGGATAATCGAGTCGAGATTATTGCTGATGGTCGTGATGAGAAAGAAGCACTGACAGCCATTTACCATTTAATCGATAGCAAATTTGGAGAAGAATAAAACCCGAAGGTTTTATTCCGTCCACAATTGATTAATATTTTTAATCAACGCATATTGATGAATATTATTAAAAAATAAAGACCGCTGTAACTCTTGAATTTTCTCAGCACTCGCTAAAATAAAATGTGTGCCCAATTTGGTGGCTAAACGCAGCACTTCTGTGCGCATTTTGCCAGAAATCAGCCACTGGTCTTTTTTAGCCACATGCAATAAGCGACCGATTTCACTAAGTGACTGCTTCGCTTCATCATAATATTTTTCAACTAACGATCCCATTGAAGGAATATTAAAATAGCAGGTTGGTAAGTGCGGAATGACATGTACTAAGCTTGGTCGCAAGTCTAATTCGCCTTTTGCTTTTTCTTTAGCAAAAGCATCATGAATTTGCTTCACTTCTTCAGTAGTGATGGCATTCGTCACAATCAGGATGCGTTTTTTATTGTCCATTGGTTTATCTCCATTTGCATTTAATCTGCATCAATCTAGTAAGGATACTCATCATCGCACGAAATAATGCCCATAAAAATTAGGAAAAAAACCAACGATTATCAGGGTTATTCCCTACATCCTTTATTCTGTGATGGTATCCCGCATACTGTTTGTTAACACTAATTTTACCAATTCTGGCACGGACTTAGCGCTCATTTTGCGCATGACAGCTGCACGATGCGCTTCGACGGTTTTGAGCGAAATCCTTAACTCTACCGCAATCACTTTGTTAGGTTTACCCGCCACAATGCCTTGTAACACCTCTGTTTCGCGATCGGACAGTAACGCAAACTTAGCACGCGCTTGTGCATTTTCTTGACGTTTCTCACGATTTGCCTTATCTAAGCGTAGTGCTTTATTAATACTCTCAATCAACACTTGATCGTTAAATGGCTTAGTTAAAAAATCAACTGCACCTGCTTTCATCACACGCACCGCTAACGGCACATCGCCATGCCCACTAATAAAAATAATAGGGAGCGTAGGCACCCCTTGTTCAATGAGGCGAGATTGCAATTCCGGGCCACTCATGCCTGGCATCCGCACATCAAGCAGCAAACAACCATGTTGTTGTGCATCATATTCTTGCAAAAAAACCTGCGCTCTGGCGTATGTTTTCACATTCAAACCAATGGATTTGATAATCCACGATAATGATTCAGTCATCGCAGGATCATCATCAATAATGAAAACAAGGGGTTCTAATATAGACATCATCGACATAGACTTTACTCCTATAAATTTAAAAATGCTTATTCCGTAGCAATAGGTAAAGAAAATTTAATCCAGCTACTATTTTGATGATTGGGATGAATCGTAAATTGCCCACCATGGGCTTCAATAATCGAACGACAAATCGCAAGCCCCATACCACGCCCATGCGCTTTGGTAGTAAAAAAAGGCATGAACACTTTGTGCATAACATCCTTAGAAAAACCAGGCCCGGTATCGCGCAAGGTAATTTCTAATTTATTTTGATCACAGCGTTTCGCTTGCACAAAAATACGTTTTTCTTTGGTATGACTTTGCTGCATCGATTCAATTGCATTTTGCAATAAATTTAATAATACTTGCTGCACTTGCATTTTATCGATAAAAATTAAAGGGACTTCTTTATCCAACTCTAACTCAATTTTTGTTCTCGCATGTATCAGTTCATTTTTCATCAGTGTAATCGTCTCGCGCAACACATTATTCATTTTGCAAGCTGTTTTAATCAATTGCCCTTTGCAAAAGAAATTTTTTAATCGTTGTACAATTTCGCCTGCACGTTCTGCTTGAATAACCGCTTTTTGCATCGCATCTTTAATTTCATCAGAGTTACTCACCCCATTTTGCAAATAACGCACACAGCCACGCGTATAGTTCACAATCGCAGCTAGCGGTTGACTGATTTCATGTGCAATACCTGAGGCCATTTCTTCCATACTGCTCAAGCGATAGACGCGAGCCAGCTGCTGACCTCGCAATCGCGCTTTTTTATCTAATACACGATCAGTGACATCACGAGAAGCCAATTGCACTTCACTGATCGCGCGCGTTTCTTCATTAATAATGACACGTAAATTACTTTCAAACCAACGAAATTCGGTATCTTTTCTTCTCACACGATATAAAACAGGCTTATTATTAGTTTGATTAAGTTTGCGATTGAAGGCTTTTCTAACTTTTGCAATATCATCATGATGCAGATAACGATAAATGGGCTTATCGATTAACTCATCTGGCGTATAGCCAAGCAAACTTTTACAGGCAGGTGACGTATACAAATAGTGACCTTGTGGGGTGTGACGCGAAATCACGTCGGTGGTATTTTCGGCGAGCAGTCGAAAACGCAATTCACTCTCACGTAACTTACGCTCGATTTGCTCCACTCTCTGAGAAAGATCCATCTGATCCATGCTTGTATCCTTTGCGTGATTGCTACAAATTTGCTAATAATAGCACATTTGTCAAAACGGATAACAGCTTCCCATGCGCATACATATTTTAGGTATCTGTGGCACCTTCATGAGCGGCGTCGCCCTGCTTGCTAAACAATGCGGTTATGAGGTCTCTGGCAGCGATATGCAAGTGTATCCGCCGATGAGCACGCAGCTTGAGAAAGCAGGGATTACGTTAACTGAAGGCTATGATCCGCAAGCTATTGCAGCGAATATCGATTACGTGATCGTTGGCAATGTGATCAAACGAGGCAATCCAGCACTCGAACGTGTCTTGAACCTAAACCTGCCCTACACCTCAGGGCCTGCATGGCTGGCTGAGCATATCTTAAGCAAGCGCACAGTGCTCGCTGTTTCCGGCACGCATGGCAAGACCACAACTAGCAGCTTATTGGCATGGATTTTGGACTATGCTGGATTAAACCCAGGGTTTTTGATTGGCGGTGTGCCGGAAAATTTTGGTTTCTCGGCGCGTATGGGGCAAGAGCCTTTTTTTGTGATTGAAGCGGATGAATACGATAGTGCGTTTTTCGATAAACGCTCAAAATTTATTCACTATCGCCCACAACGGCTGATATTAAATAATCTTGAATTTGATCACGCTGACATTTTCCCTGATTTAGACGCCATTAAGCAGCAGTTTCACTATCTCATTCGTACGATTCCAGCCAATGGTGCTATTGTGCGCAATGCAAACGATACTAATTTAGCAGCTGTGTTAGACAAAGGTTGTTGGACACCCATTATCACCTTTGGTGAAAAAGGTGATTGGCAAGCAAGATTGACTGCCCCTGATGGCTCAGCTTTTAACGTCTATCATCAAGGTGAAGTATTAGGTGAAGCAAACTGGTCCCTATTAGGCTTGCATAACGTAAATAACGCCCTCGCTGCTATTGCAACCGCACACACCGTAGGTATTGCGGCAAAAACTGCCATTGAGGCACTCGCACACTTTCAATCCGTGAAACGGCGACTAGAGCTAAAAGGTATTAAACGCGGCATTGCAGTCTATGACGACTTCGCCCACCACCCCACCGCCATTGCCACAACGCTCGCGGGCCTGCGTGCAAAAGTGGGGACGACTAGCCGCATCATCGCAGTGCTCGAATTTGGCTCTTACACCATGCGCACGGGCATACATAAAGACGCGCTGCGCGAGGCGCTGCGGGATGCGGATGTGGTTGTATGCAAAGCGCCAACAGAAGATTGGGGGTTGGCCTCTGCTTTATCAACCTTTAGCCAGCCAACAGCACTATATCCTGACGTCAATCAGCTGGTGCAACGTTTATGCCCTGAACTGAAACCTGGCGACCAGGTTATTGTAATGAGCAATTCAGGGTTTGATGGGGTACATGAAAAGTTACTTACTGAGTTAAACGGGATTTCATAATGGCCACAATCATTTTAAACAACATTAATATTGAGTCTCTTTTAAAAGCAGAAAAATTTTTACGAGAAGCATTACGTGATGCCAAATCACCACTAGAAAAGGCAGGGGCTATACAGGGATTTGAGTTATGTTATGAACTAGCTTGGAAAACACTGAAGAGAGTTTTAGCTTATCGCGGCATTGAGGTTGCAAGCCCTCGAGAAACGTTTCGACAAGCAGCTCTTGAAAAACTTATTTTAGATATAGAGCAGTGGTTTGATTTTATCCGAAAACGCAATTTAACCGTACATATTTATAATCAAGCAATAGCTGAAGAAATTTTTCTATCCCTACCTATTTTTATTAATGAATTTCAATCTTTAATAAGCACCTTACAGGGGTTGGCATGAAGAATCCTCTTAACCTTGAAGATCGGCATTGGCAGATTGTGAAACAAATTTTAATAACCTATCCCTATCAATTTTATGCCTTCGGATCACGTGCAAGAAATCAGGCAAAAGCATTATCTGACCTTGATCTCTGTTATAAAGAACCTATTCCCGATTATGTTGTTTCCCAAATTGAGGAAGCATTTGAAGAATCTGATCTGCCTTTTAGAGTGGAGGTGATCAATTGGAATCAATGTGACCCTACGTTTCAACAATCTATTGAAAAAGATTTGTTGTTGCTAGATTTTGCTTAGCCCGCCTTAAAGGCAGATGACCGATAGACGTATATTTCCGTCCAATATATAATTACACTTTACATTAGACGGAACACCGCCATGCCCTACGTCCAAAGAACGATAGAATCATTTTTAAATCAAGCAGATAACCAATTTCCTGTGCTGTTAGTCTTAGGGCCAAGGCAAGTAGGGAAAACGACGGTTTTGCGCCATTTAAGCCAAAAAGATCGCACTTACCTTACGTTGGACGATCCTGCTTTGCGAACGCTCGCTCTTGATGAACCCTCGCTATTGATGCAACGATTTATGCCTCCGATTTTGATTGATGAAATTCAATATGCGCCCACTTTACTTCCTTACATCAAAATGCATGTTGATGAAAAACACCTCGCAGGGGAATTTTGGTTAACCGGCTCGCAACAATTTAGTATGATGAAAGGAGTGACAGAATCATTAGCTGGGCGTGTGGGCATTGTGAATTTATTAGGACTATCTTTGAAAGAGCAACAAAATCAAGCGCATGTTGCCATGCCTTTTTTACCAACACATGATCAGCTTGCTGAGCGCAATAAATTGTCTATTTCTTTAACATTACGCGATATTTATCAGATTATTTGGCGCGGATCATTTCCTGATATGTGCACACAAAATAGAGATAGGAATTTATTTTATAGTTCATATGTACAAACTTATTTAGAACGTGATGTGCGTGATCTTGCGCATGTTGGCGATATGCATACTTTTTTAAAGTTCTTACGCGCTGCTGCTGCAAGAACAGGCCAAATGCTCAATATGGCAGATTTAGCAAGAGATTGTGGTATCAGTCCAGTCACCATTAAACATTGGCTTTCTATATTGGAAGCATCAGGCATTATTTATTTATTGGAACCCTATCATAACAACATTACCACTAGACTCATTAAAACACCTAAACTTTATTTTTTAGATACCGGTCTTTGTGCTTATTTAACAGAATGGTCTAGCCCTGAAACATTAGAAGCAGGCGCAATGTCTGGAGCTATTTTAGAAACATTTATTTTAACAGAGTTATTAAAAAGCTATTGGCACAACGGCAAACGTGCACCATTTTATTTTTACCATGATAAAGACAAACAAGAAATTGACTTGCTTATTATTCAAGATAATATTATTTATCCGTTAGAATTTAAAAAAACGGCAAATGTAACCAAACACATGGTCCGCGCATTTAACACATTAAGTAATAATTTACCTATAGGGATGCAAATAGGACCAGGTGGGGTGATTTGTCTTGCCTCTACTTTGATGCCTTTAACTGAGCATTGTGCTGTGATTCCTGTGGGGATGATTTAGCTGAAGAAGAACCAAAACTACAACACAACCTTCGACTAAAAAACGACTGCTGTGATTCAGTAGGATTTTGTTGTACAGGTTGCGCTGGTACGTTCTGACGAGTAGATGAGGAAGGTGACGAACTCGAACTCCCGAACAATCCAGCCTCGCTCCCAGTAATCGGTGCCACTGGACCCATCGCTTTGGCTGCCGGAACTTCATCTTGTTGTAAGGAATTTACTACCTCATTTTTTGGATCAGGGGTCGGAGGAAAAACTTTCCGCTGCAAGTCTTCTATTTTATTAAAAACATAATTATTGCACCAAGATTCTTGATTGTCTTCTAATTCTCGTGCCATTGTATCAACATGTGAATAATATGTTGATTGCTGCTGTGCAGATGCGTCATCTTGCTCAGACTTGTCGGGATGATAAAGACTGTTATAATGCATCCAAAATGTTTCTTCATCTTGCCGAGTAAATTTTTGGTTAAGCATTAATTTAGTCAAAATAGTTTTTAGTGCATAGGTATGACTTAAACACACCTTATCATGTTCTTCTATTGGCTTTTCATTGCTGCGAGGGTTAACTGATGCATTATAACGAGCACTAAACGAAATAGGAAACAAATTTTCAAAAATGATTATACTTGGAAATCGCGAACCTTTTAATCTTACAAAAGAAGTAAGCTCTCTAGTATTTTTATTAATCATTTTTATTTCTAAATCAAAAGATTGTTTTCCACCTGGACGAAATTCAATGTATAATTTTCCAATTTTTGCTTTTACAGGATTGCGATTAGAATTACAATCATATTCATTAGAACTAATGACAAAATCCTCATCACCGTATAATTGTTCAATATATTTGTTTTCTTCAATTTTTTGCAGTCTTCCAATATCGTATGTCAAAGTAGATCGGGGTTTGTATTGGCCATTGATTTCTTCAAAACTAGTCGTTTGACCAGTTTGATTGTGCGCAGATGGCTGAATGTCGCGAAAAAATTTTATACCTGATTGCGGATCATCCGGGCAGGAAAGAGTATGAAGCACACATGCTAATTGATCCTCATCCTGGACAGCTTTGTCACAGGCTAAAGCAAATTCGAAAATCTCTGAAGACAGGGACTTTGTCTTTTTTTTCACTGTTTTAATTATCGCTACAAGTTGATAACCATCTTCAATTCGATCGGCATATTTATTCACAAAAAAATTGATAAAAGTTAAACCAGTCTGCAGGTTAACTTCAAGCAAGGCAGATAAAACACATTCTAACTCATAACCATCTTGAATTTTATTTGCCATGTCTTTAGCAAAGACTTCACGATCTAAAGAAAAAGACTTAAGCACATAAGCTAACTGCTCACCATTTTGAATAACTTCTTGCCAGTCACGTGCAAATTTAATAACCATTGAAGATAAAACTGCCTTTTTTTCTTGCACTGCTTCAAGCATACGTGCAAGTTGGTAACCATCTTTAATTTGATCCTCATGGTGTTCTTTAAAAGAATTAATAAGTGCTATACAGATATCCTCATCAACTAAAACTCTTAAAACTTTTGTTAATGCATAGGCACTTTGCACTTTACTTACATGCTCTTTAGTAAGCTGTGTACGATCTTGATCAGATAACAGAGGAAGCATATCGGCCAATATATCTCCATTGATTTTTTTCTCATAGATTTTGGCTATTTTGAGCATCTCTGAAGAGTTGAAACCCATTTTTTTCATTATTTTAAGTAAACCACAAATATCAATATCATTATTTTTTGCAGCGTAATCTACAAAAAAAATTATCAATTCAAAACGCGAGTCATTAGTCATTAAAGTATTCAAAACATCGTTTAACTGATTGCAATGTTTAATTTTATGTACTTGACGTTTAGCAAATTCTAAACGGTCTCTGCCATCACCATCTAAAACATTAAGCACGTTGGCTAATGGCCGGCCATCCCAATAGTCGTTCAATTCGATAACGTTTTCATGACATATCGCGAATTCAAGAAGATTTGAAGAAGATTGCGAATTACTCTCTTCTTTCATTTTCTTTAATGCAGCTACAAGTTGGCTAACATGTTGTATTTGATCTACAGATGATTGGGTAGCAGTCGTTATCTCTATGTCAGTATTAGGCATATTATTTTCTCATTTCAGTAAAGGACCATCACCCCTAAGCGCTGTGAATGAGCGCGTGGCGTGAACGGCGAGAGTATAACAAGATCAACTTAAGGTATTATTATTTGCAAGATCAGCCGAATTTTTTAGATACCGGTCTCTGTGCTTATTTAACAGAATGGTCTAACCCTGAAACATTAGAAGCAGGCGCAATGTCTGGGGCTATTTTGGAAACATTTATTTTATTGGGCCGTGTAGGGATCGAACCTACGACCCGCTGATTAAGAGTCAGCTGCTCTACCAACTGAGCTAACGGCCCCAACTTGAACAACACTGGGGTGATCGATGGGGCTCGAACCCACGACAACCGGAATCACAATCCGGGGCTCTACCAACTGAGCTACGACCACCATGAGACACGCTTCGCGCCCGGCAGGATTCGAACCTGCCACCCCCGGCTTAGAAGGCCGGTGCTCTATCCGAATGAGCTACGGGCGCCGTTTGTTTTCGGGGTAGAGGGATTTGAACCCCCGACATCCTGCTCCCAAAGCAGGCGCGCTACCAGACTGCGCTATACCCCGTGAAATTTATACAGCAAGAACGCGATGATACAAATTGCAGTGAGAGCCGTCAATGGTAGAATGAACTTCCTTTTTCATTCACATCACGAACCCATGACTGCACAACTGATCAACGGCAAAGCGATTGCCCAATCTATTAAAGATAAAATTAAACAAACCCTGCTGGCGAGCAAGACTGTGCCTGGGCTTGCGGTAATTTTAGTAGGCGATGACCCTGCTTCTCATATTTACGTGCATCATAAACAACTAGCATGCAATGAAGTCGGCATTCGCTCGGTTTATCACCCGCTTCCTGCGACGGTGACGGAAGCAACATTAGTGAGCCTCATCGATACGCTCGACAATCATCCTGATATCCATGGCATCTTGCTGCAATTGCCATTGCCGACGCATCTTGATGCCGCAACATTACTAGATCGCATTGATCCCCATAAAGATGTTGATGGCTTTCATCCCTACAACTTCGGCTGTCTAGCACAAGGTCACCCTCGTTTTCGCCCTTGCACGCCATACGGTGTGATGTTGCTATTGCAGCATATTCAGCAGCCCATCAAAGGCCAGCATGCGGTGGTGGTTGGCGCTTCGCAAATTGTTGGGAGACCAATGGCTTTGGAATTACTCATGGCAGGCGCAACGGTGACCATCTGTCATGATCTCACACGAGAGTTGGCTCATCATGTCAAGCAGGCGGATATTTTGGTCACGGCTGTTGGCAAGCCTAGTCTAATTAAAGGTGAATGGATTAAAGAGGGGAGCACAGTGATTGACATCGGCATCACCCGCCTGCCAAGTGGCAAGTTAAGCGGCGATGTCGACTTTGAAGCGGCCAGCAAGCGTGCCGCCTGGATCACACCCGTCCCGGGCGGCGTTGGCCCGATGACGGTGGCGGTGTTGATGATGAATACGCTGAGGGCAGCGGGTTATTTTTTACCCAAAAGCGGCTTATCATGTTGAGCCAGTGACTGTACAGTTTGCTGAGGCGTAATATTCTTTTTCTGGTGGTGAAATACCGCGGAAGGATTTTGCCCTACAAGCGCTTCTCTAAGGTCATCTCTTTCTTCACGCAGCTTGTCAATCTTACCTTCGTGTTTCTCAACATAACCTTCCAATGTAGCTATTTTTTTATCTTGCCTTTCAACCCGTAGCATCAAGCGTTTAATTTCATTATCTTTTCGATCCACTTCTTTTTGCAGACTACTTATATTTGTTTGCAAACCGTCTACTTCACCCTTCAAATCCGATTTTCTCTTACGCAGCTTTTCAAGATCTTTACAACGTTCAATATCTAAAGCCTTCAAGTTATCTAGTTGATTCTCTTGTCCCCTGTACATATTAGAATAAATCAAAATTTCCCTATCTTTTTCAGCAAGTTGTTGCTGTAGCTGCTTAATTTCTTTTTCTAGTAATATATTACGCTCTAACATAGCTCCCCTCCGATTTCTTGTGTATTGTGAACAAGACCATCATAATACTTTTTTATTAAGGCATTATGAAGCCTGTTTAACCCCACAAGGAGCTCTACCATGACAAGCAGTCTCAGCTTTACCAAACGCCTAAACCAGTGCCTAGACGACATCGATGCGCCAAAGAATGTTCGTGAGCGGGCTAACCTCTTAAGTAAAATGCTCGACATCCCCAAACAAGACGCCTGGGCTCTGCTCGACGGTCAGCAACGACCTGATCAGGCGATGCTTGAAAAAATAGCAAACGAATTTGAAGTTAAGGTAGAATGGCTGCTTGGTGATTAACTTAATGATTCACAATGAGGTTTCGTAATGCAACACACAACCCCGTTTTCCATTTGCAACACCATCAGCACAGCCTGGCACAACGTCAGAGGCAGCAAAGGCAGCCTATGGGCCGCCATCTTCATCATCGCACTCATTACGGTAGCCATTTATCTCGTTGGTTTCGTTTTTGGCCTGTTTTCGCATCGCCTTGCACATGCTGTAGGCTTCATTGACGCGATCATTAAAAACATCCTGACCTTCGGCATCCTCTACATGGGTATCCAGCATGTAAAAGGCTTGCCCATTTCTTTCCGGATGCTAGGACGCGTCTTGAACAGCAGTAGGCTGATTAACATTGTCTGCCTGCTGATTCTACTATTCCTCATTGGCACTATCCCCTCGCTCATCCTCGGTGGCTTAGCTCACTATGTGCATATACACGGTGGTATGATTGCGCATGTTTTTATCTCCCTCCCTTTATACTGCATTGCTGCCATTCTGCTCATCTATTTAAGCCTGCGCATGACCCTTGCACCAGGTTATCTCATGGATCAGCAACTAGAACCGTGGGCCGCGGTGAAAGCCTCTTTTGCCAGTACCAAAGGACATGTTTGGTCACTGTTTTGGATTAATGTGGTCAATGTGCTCATACTCATCATCGCAGCTATTCCTATTTTTATTGGCTGGATTTGGGCGATACCTTATCTTTTTGTTTGCTATGGCACGATATACAACAAACTAGCTATACCAGAGAAACCTTAAACGCTTGGTGGAGATAGAATGGAACAAGACATGCTACAAGGCTTTATTGCCCGTTTGCCTGCGAGTTTAGCAGAAATTAAAATATTGCGCGCCGCTCAAGATACCGCCGCATTAGAGCGCGTTATTCATAAAATGCATGGTGTATTAACTTATTGCGGCTTACCGCATTTAAAATCGATGTTCTTTCAAATCGAGTCAGAACTGCATAGTGAATCTTATATTAATAACGCTTTATTTGATCGCATGATTGAAGAATTACAACTCTTACTAACCGTATGATTTTCACCTCTTTTCTTGCAAAAATCCGCACGCGTGTGCCAGCAGGCGCTGCGTCGCTTTTTTCTATTCAGCTTTTTTGTAATTTAGGATATAGCGTCCTCTACTCCACCTTGGTGTTATATGCCACCCAAGGACTAAAGATAAACGATGTCACCGCAACCACGCTCACCGGCTCTTTTGTTGCGCTAAATTATTTTTTGCATTTATTAGGTGGCTACATGGGTGGCCGCTATTTTAGTTATCGCACCTTATTTTTATTAGGCATCCTACTGCAAGTCATTGGCAGTTTATTTATTGCCGTGCCACATGTTGCTTATTTGCTATGGGGGCTTGCAATTTTTTTAAGTGGCAGTGGATTAAATGTGACCTGTATTAACTGCATGGTCACCCAATTATTTGAACCGCATGATAAACGACGTGAAGCTGTTTTTCTATGGAATTACAGCGGCATGAACTTGAGTTTCTTTGTTGGTTTTGCGATCGGTGGGTATTTTCAACTCACACAACATTATCAAGAACTTTTTATTTTAGCCGCCATCGGCAATTTTCTAGCCTGTGTGTTGACAGTTTATTATTGGAAAAGCATGTACGATAGAAATACGCTCTACAGCCAATTTTCTGGTGAAAAGAAAAGACTCTATCAGTCATTAGGTTTAGTGGGCATCGTGATCCTGATTCTACTGTTACGCTTACTGCTAAGTTACGCAAACATCTGCAATGATATTGTCATTGTCATTGGGCTTTGTATTGGCGTTTTTTGGTTTTTAATCGCTTGCAAAGAAAAAGAGGCCATCGTACGCAATAAAATATGGGCGTATATTCTCCTAGCGCTCTCTTCGCTCACCTTTTGGGCACTGTATCAATTAGCACCCATGGGTTTAAATCTTTTTATTGAACGCAATGTTGATGCGCATTTGTTTGGATTTTCAATCGCACCACAATGGACACAAAATATTAACTCAATCGTCATTATTTTTGGTGGCCCTCTGCTCAGCTTTGTTTTTTCGCGATTAAGAGAACGCGGCAAAGACATGAGTTTGGCCTTACAATTTGCAATCGCGCTATTATTAATTGGCGCCGGCATGCTGGTGTTACCCATTGGGATTTCTTTTGCCAATCCCGCAGGCTTCACCCGTTATCATTGGGTAATGATCAGTTACTTCTTACAAAGTATTGGTGAATTATTTATTTCACCCATTGGTTACGCCATGATCGGACAACTTGCCCCCATGAATTTACGTGGGATTATGATGGGCACCTGGATGATGATCATCGGCATTGCAGCGATTTTATCCGACCATTTCTCTAAGCTCATGCTCGGTGATATTCACACCACTAATCCGCTGGTGACGAATGAAAACTTCAGCCATACCTTTAATGAGTTGGGCTTAAGCGCAGTTGCCATCGGCATCGTTTTGCTCTGCCTCATGCGGTTGATTGGGAGGTTGACGGGAGAAAGGCAAAATCATCCACCGCAATAGCGGCTTCTCGTGCAGCAACTTGACATACATGTCAAATAGACATATTATATAAAAACCTTAACTCTAATAAGGAGCAAATTTGCGTATCATTTCTAAAAAGAAAATTCGAGAGTATTATGAAAGCAATGTACAAGCCGAATTGCCGCTAACAGAGTGGTATTTTAAAATGCTAAACACGAAGGCACATAACATAAATGAATTAAGAAAACTATTCAATAGCGTTGATATTGTTCATGGTTATACCATTTTTGATATCGGTGGTAACAATTACCGTTTAATTGCAGCAATCCATTACAATATGCAACTTTGCTACATTAGAGAAATATGGACTCATACTGAGTACAGTAAACATTATAACCAAATTAAGATACAAAGAGGCAAATTATGAGTATGCCAGCATTAAGAATTAACTATATCAATCAAGAAACGCAACATGAGTTCCATTGGCCGATTTCTATATTTAAAAGACCATCTAACTCTCAAGAATACGCTAAGCTCGAAAAAATTCTTGATAAGTTAATTGATGAAGTAAGAGATAACCACCAACATCCACTGGCCCTCGCCATGCAAATCATAGGCGAAAATTTAGAGCAGTATGATGACGAGCATTTCCCTGCCATTGGTTCTAACATTACTGACATTGAAATGATTGAATTCCTAATGGAATCTCACCACTTAAATCAAACTGATTTAGCTGATATTTTTGGCGGGCAAGCTAATGTATCCAAATTTCTTAGTGGGGAGCGCTCATTATCTAAAAATCAAATTATTGGACTAAAAGAACGATTTAACATCAGTGCAGATTTTTTTATTAAATCTCCCCACTCGCAAAATCATCCACCGCAATAGCGGCTTCTCGTGCTGTTATGGCTTCAATTAACTTATCGAAATCTTCTTGCGTTATTAGCGCTTGATCAAGTGCCGACTGGGCTTCTTCATGTTCTGTGTATCCTTTTAATTGACCTGCTTTTTTAGCTTGTTTAATTATTTTCTCGATAGATTCAGTCGCTATGGTTTTAATTAATGCCTCCTGTAAAATAGATAAGCCATCAATAAAAATGCCATTGGCAAGCCGTGTGCGTGCATCAGTATGGGCGATGAGTAAAGAAGCAATCGCGCGATTTAATTTATCTTTTGGTTTTTTAAAGCGCTTGCCTATTGGAAAAATCATTGCGCGCATTAACCATGCGAGTGGACGATTGGGGAAATTCTGCAGAAATTCATCAAAATAAGTTTGAATTTCAAATAATAAATAGGAACAAGCCATTTCAACCACTGGCAAATCATCTGCTGGTTCTGCTTGATTGTGATAATGTTTAAGCACAGCTGAAAGCAAATATAAACTGCTTAAGATATCACCTAATCTTGCTGATAAGTTTTCTTTGCGTTTTAAATTGCCGCCCAAACTCAACATCGCCACTTCTGCCATTAACGCAAAATTTGATGCAAAACGCGTTACATGCTGATAATAGCGATGCATGCGACTGTTAGGCGCTGAAACAATAAAGCCACTGGTTAAACTGAGCGTCATACTACGCACTATATTACTTATATTAAAAGCAACGTGCTTAATGATTGCTTCATCAAATAAATGAATATCTCCTAATGCCGCTGCATTTAATTCTCGCAAGACATAAGGATGACAGCGCATTGCGCCTTGACCAAAAATCATCAGACATCGCGTCAAAATATTGGCACCTTCCACTGTAATGGCAATCGGCAACGCTTGATACGCGCGGCCAACGGGATTGCGAGGACCTAAACAAATGCCTTTGCCACCATAAATATCCATTCCATCACACGCGACCTTTCTACCTAATTCAGTCACATGCGCCTTGACAATGCTTGCAGCAACCGCTGAGTGCTCACCTGAATCAAGACTGGCTGCGACAAAAGAACGCGCAGCATCCATGATATAAACATACGCGCCAATGCGTGCGAGTGGCGCTTGAATGCCTTCGAATGTGCCAATCGGCTGGTTAAACTGCCGCCTGATGCGCGCATATGCCCCTGCTGTATAAGCGAGCACCTTGGCACCACCCAAGGAAATCGCCGGCAGCGAAATCGAACGGCCATTGGCAAGGCACTCCATCAGCATCCGCCAACCATGCCCTGCTTGCTCTTTACCACCAATGATCCAGTCAATGGGAATAAAGACATCGCGGCCATGAATCGGGCCATTTTGAAAAGGCACATTCAGTGGAAAATGCCGACGACCGATCTCAATGCCTTTTGTCTCTCGCGGTAAAAGAGCGCAAGTGATGCCAATATCTTCAATGTCGCCAAGCAAGTGATCTGGGTCATACAGTTTAAAAGCGAGCCCAATCACATTCGCAATCGGCGCAAGCGTGATATAACGCTTGTCAAAATCAAGACGGATGCCTAACGTTTGCTCGCCTTCATGTTCGCCATAACAAACAATGCCATGATCCACCATCGACCCCGCATCTGATCCAGCTAGCGGTGAGGTCAGCGCAAAACAAGGGACAATCTCACCTGTCGCGAGTCGCGGCAAGTAATACTGCTTTTGCGCCTCCGTCCCATAATGCAGCAATAATTCCGCTGGTCCCAGCGAATTCGGCACTGCAACAATGGACGCTGCTGTAATACTACGACTACTCACTTTCACCAGCACTTGTGAGTGCGCAAAAGCCGAGAAAGCTTTGCCACCATAATTTTTAGGAATAATTAAGCCAAAGAATCCCTGCTCTTTAATAAATGTCCAAACAGCTGGCGGCAAGTCCGCTAATTCATGCGTAATTTCCCAGTCATTCAACATGCCGCATAACGTTTCAACAGGACCATCAAGGAAAGCCTGCTCTTCTTCCCTTAAAGTCGCTTGCGGTAAGTCGAGAAAAGCGTGCCAATTGGGATTACCTTTAAATAACTCCCCTTCCCAGGTGACTGTCCCAGCTGCAATAGCTTCTTTCTCTGTGCGGGACATGGGCGGTATTTGATTATGATAGATTTTTAAAAGCGGTTTGCTAATAAAGCAACGTCTAATAGGGGAAATTAATAAAGGAATAAAAATAATCGCACCGATTACCCAAGCTGTAATCGGCGCAAATAACCCTGCCGAAAAACGCGTAAATAAAATTAAATATAAAATTGCACTAATCGACCAGATCACTAAACTCGCCCGATGATAGGCAAGGGTGATAAATGCAAGTAAAAAGAGAAGTAACCAGATCCATGCCATAATAAAGCTCCTTAATTATTCGACCTCATGCCCTTTTCCTACTGCATAAATTCCTGGCACATTCCGTAAGTAATTGTGATAGTCAAGCCCAAAGCCAAACAAATAGCGATTCTCTGTCGTCACGCCAATAAAATCAGGCGTCAGATTAACGCCAGGTTCTCGTGTGCGGGGCTTATCTACCATAACGGCAGTGTAAACTTCACTCGCGCCTTTTTCTAAGCAATATCCTCTAATGGCTTGCAAGGTTAAGCCACCGTCTAAAATATCATCCACAATCAACACGACTCTATCTTTAAGCGAAGTGCGAGGTTCTGCTTGCCAATGTAGCGCACCACCTTTATTTGTACCTTGATAACGTGTGGCATGAATGTAATCGAGTTCAAGTGGAAAATGTAAGCGTGTCAATAAATGACCCGTCGGTATCACAGCACCAGTCATGACACATAAAATAATTGGATTTTTATGTTGCAATTTTTCAGTAATAGCAACTCCCATCTCATCCAGTGCGGTTTGTACTTCATCTGCACTATGTAGACAATCAGCTTGATTTAAAATATCAGCAATGGTTTTTGGGGTAATGGTAGGGATGGTCATGGAACAAGCTCCTGTTGTTGTGTCATGGTATTCAGCACGCGAAGCGCTTCTTGCCAACGAGGCAATGTTTGATAGATGTGAGGATCAGCGTGCGTTTGCCCTTGCAAAGGCTGCCATTTGACGGCAGGAACCTCGGGCGGCGTATCCAGTACCTTCAGCGCCTGCAGAACAGCTTCACGCTGATTGCAAATGAGAATAAAATCACAGCCCGCCGCAAGCGCCGTTTTGGCACGCTCACCAAAATCCATCGAAACAGCTGCGCCTTGCATAGTTAAGTCATCACTGATGATCGCGCCTTGAAACCCTAATTGCTCATATAAGATCTTTTTCAGCCAAATGGCGGAAAAACTGACAGGTACATTATCAACATAAGGATAGGTAATATGGGCTGCCATGATCGCAGGAACTGCAGCAGCAATGCAGTCAGTGAAAGGCAGCAAGTCATCAGCCATCACCGTTGCTAAGTCACGTTCATCGATAGGTAGTGCATGATGGGAATCAGCGACAACTGCGCCATGCCCTGGGAAATGCTTAGGACACCCCGCCATCCCCGCTTCATTCATCCCTTGCATATATGCTCGCGCTAATTGACTCACGATTTTTGGATTGCGATGAAAAGCGCGATCGCCAATCACTGTACTCATACCTTTATTGAGATCGAGCACAGGGGCCAAGCTCAAATCAATGCCTACTGACAGTAATTCTGTAGCCATCAACCAGCCAGCTTGTTTAGTCAGCGTTAATGCTTCATCTGGCGAATGGTCAAAATAGCGACCGAAAGTAGAGAGCGACGGCAGTCGTGTGAATTCATCCTTAAACCGCTGCACTCGACCACCTTCTTGATCCACCATAATCAGCAGTGGCGTATCGCGACTCGCACGAATCGCTTGGCATAAAGCTGCCAATGCTGTGCGCGTTTGATAATTGCGACTAAACAAAATCACGCCGCCAACAGCAGGATGCGTCAGAATGGCTTTATCGTCTTCAGATAACGTGGTGCCGGCAATATCAATAACCAGCGGCCCTAAGGGCAAATGCACTTGTGACACGGTTGATACCGTTCAATGAGTAAGAAGCTATGGATTGTAGCGATTTGACGTGATATTGTCACGCTTCTGAGAGGAGCACCCCATGCATTCACTGCAAACGATTCGCGACTACATCCGCTATGCCGCAACTGAATTTAATCGCCACAGCCTCTACTTTGGCCATGGTACCGATAATGCCTGGGATGAAGCCTGCGCTTTAGTGCTCCACACGTTGCATCTGCCCCACCATTTGTACGATGTCGTACTCGATGCACGCATCACTGATGAAGAATGTGTGTTGTTAGAAGATCTCATCATGCAACGCATTGAAAAACGCATTCCACTCCCTTATTTAACGCATGAAGCCTGGTTTGCCGATTTAGCTTTTTACGTCGATGAACGCGTACTGGTTCCACGCTCGCCAATTGCAGAATTAATTAAAAATCAATTTTCACCTTGGCTGGCAGCGCATGATCATTTGTCTATTTTAGATGTATGCACAGGTAGTGGTTGTATTGCCATTGCTTGTGCACATGCGTTTCCTGATGCACATATCGATGCTTGCGATAATGATGCCGCTGCTTTAGAAGTTGCAAAAATTAATGTGGCGAGACATCACTGTGAACAACAAGTGACACTTTATCAATCTGATTTATTTGCATCACTTCCGCAAAAGCGTTATCACTTGATCGTCAGCAATCCACCCTATGTTAGTGCAACTGAAATGGTTGATTTACCAGAAGAATATAAACAAGAACCTGCACCTGCTTTAGCTGCAGGCACAACCGGTTTAGACTGCGCTGAGCGTATTTTGCATACCGCTAAAAACTACTTACATGATGACGGCATTTTAGTATTAGAAGTGGGAAATAGCGAAGAGGCTTTATCAGAACGCTATCCTGATATGCCTTTTTTATGGCTTGATTTTGAGAACGGTGGCGGTGGTGTTTGTCTACTCACGGCTAGGCAACTGAGACATTAAATAAAAAGCTTGCGCTAAACTAAATAATAATAGCGCACCAGTAATGCCATAAAATTTAAAATTCACCCAGCTGTTGTCGTTAAAATGATAAGCGACATATAAATTAATAGCACCAATGAGGGTAAAAAACGCAGCCCAAGCCGCATTCAGGATGTGCCATATGCGAGACGATATCTCGCCTTTTTCAGCCAGTGCTTTTTCCATTAATTGTTGTATCACCGGTTTTTTCATCATGAGTTGGCTGAATATTAAGACCAGTGCAAAAATCCAAAAGATAATGGTCGGTTTCCATTTTACAAAAATAGGATTATGAAAATAAAGCGTCAGGCTGCCAAAGCAAACGAATACCAACAACGTAATCAGTTGCTGATAATCCCATTTTTTTTGCCACAACTTTGTCACTATCACTTGCAGCGCTGAGCACACCATGCCGACAACGGTTGCCACATAAATACTGTAGAATTTGAAGGCGAGGAAAAAGAGCAGGACGGGGAAAAGTTCGTAGAGAAATGGCATGTTATGTTATCCAAACAAGAATTTACTGAGTATCATTTTGCAGCGCCGCTATTGTTTGTTCAGACAATCCAGTAAACAAACTAATCTCATCAATCGGTCGGTTG
>Ga0207129_1007_pt1 | contig 75241 bp, 68 predicted proteins | sample Alteio_BWMinHeat_15_FD_153517 | JGI IMG/M metagenome (GOLD analysis project Ga0207129, IMG submission 153517) | Enriched cells from forest soil in Barre Woods Harvard Forest LTER site, Petersham, Massachusetts, United States -... | ecosystem: Environmental > Terrestrial > Soil > Temperate forest >... | reverse complement strand
GTCTGGCCTCACGAATGAAGAGTTGCATCAGTGCCATTGGCATGTGCATATTCCAGCTAATCCTGCCTACTCTTCGCTGAATTTAGCAGCGGCTGTGCAGATTATGGCGTATGAGTTACGCTTGGCGAGCGAAACGGCAGAGCCTACCAGCTGGGATCACCCTTTTGTCACAGCGGCGGAAATGGAGAAATTGTATGCCCATCTGGAGCAAGTCCTGATTCAGCTCGATTTCTTAAAACCCAGCGCTCCCAGGCAGCTGATGACGCGCTTGCGGCGATTTTTTAGCCGTACACGTATGGATACGATGGAGATGAACATCTTTCGGGGCATTTTGAAGGCGATTGAGGATAAAAAACCATGACCCCCATCTACCTCGACTACGCTGCAACCACCCCCGTCGACCCTGCTGTCGTTCATGCGATGCTGCCCTACCTCACCCAAAAGTTTGGCAATGCGGCATCCACGCATGTTTATGGTAAAGAGGCGTTAGCGGCCATTGAAATCGCGCGAGAGCAAGTGGCAAGCAGAATTGCAGCGGAACCTTCTGAAATCATCTGGACCTCAGGGGCAACAGAGGCTAACAATCTCGCTCTCAAAGGGGCTGCTAGACTTTACCAGCGGCGCGGCAAACACATTATCACTATGCAAACTGAGCATAAGTCAGTGCTCGATACCTGCCACTATCTAGAAAAATCAGGCTTTGACGTCACCTACCTCCCGCCAAAGGCCAATGGCTTGCTTGATTTTAATACCTTTCTAGCTGCACTGCGGCCAGATACTATTCTCGTCTCCATCATGCATGTGAATAATGAAACCGGCGTGATCCAAGATCTTGCAGCGATTGCGCAGGAAACAGCCGCACGCCAAATCTTACTGCATGTGGATGCAGCGCAAAGTATCGGCAAAGTGGCATTGAGCGTGCGTACACTACCTATCGATTTAGTCTCGCTGTGCGCACATAAAGTCTACGGCCCCAAGGGCATCGGCGCACTTTACATACGCAAGAAGCCGCGCGTGCGGGTTGAGCCGCTGTTACATGGGGGTGGGCATGAGCAAGGGATGCGGTCAGGCACGTTGCCAACGCATCAATGCGTTGGTATGGGAGCAGCGTTTGCCCTCGCAGAGCTTACTGACCATGATCGCATTCAAGCGCTAAGTGAACGGTTTTTGCCATGTCATCCCCGCGCAGGCGGGGACCCATCCGTGCCTCATATTTTAAATATGCAATTCACAGGCATCGCAGCCGACACCCTCCTATCCCAACTCCCCAACATTGCTGCATCCATTGCCTCAGCTTGCGAAGCCGCTCGTGGCACCACCTCACATGTCTTGCGCGCAATGGGTTTAAGTGAAGAAGCTATCCGCAGCGCCGTGCGTTTCTCGTTCGGCCGGTTTACGACTGCAGCAGAGGTTGAAACTGTAGCGCATGCAATTTCGCGTATTGTCCGCCGCGAGTAAGCAACTCAGCATGGCTCCCTACTTCAACCACACTGCCATGCTCAATCACCACAATCTTATCCGCCCGCTCAATCGTCGATAAACGATGGGCAATAATCAATGTCGTGCGGTTTTTCATTAATTTCTCAAGCGCCGCTTGAATATAGCGCTCTGATTCATTATCTAATGCAGAAGTCGCTTCATCTAAAATTAAAATCGGCGCATCTTTTAATAACGCCCGTGCAATCGCAAGACGCTGACGTTGCCCACCAGACAATAACACACCATTTTCACCAATCAGTGTATTTTCTTTATCAGGCAATGACTCAATTAATTCTTTCACATGCGCTGCTTCCGCTGCAGCTAAAACAGCCTCTTTTTGAGCACCAAATTGACCATAGGCGATATTATTAAAAATCGTATCATGAAAAAGTGTGACCTGTTGCGTTACCAAGGCAAATTGTTTACGCAATTCGTTTAATTGATAATCACGAATATTCACCCCATCTAATAAAATCTCACCACTATCGCAATCATAATAACGCGACAATAAACTGGTTAATGTTGATTTACCGCCACCTGATTTTCCAACTAGCGCTACCACTTCACCCGGTTTGATTTCAAACGAAACATTCTTTAATACAGGCTGATTGGGTTGATATTGAAAATTGACGTTAGCAAAAACAATATGTCCTCGCGCACGTTGTAACGTACACGTGCCGGTATCTTTTTCTATATCTTCATCTAACACTTCAAATACTTTCTGCGCACCCGCCAACCCGCGATAGAGTTTATTTTGCACCATTGCCATATCTTTCATCGGTTTTAATAATGCCAGCATTGCGGCAATCATTGCCACAAAACCACCTGGCGTTAAAATCGCTGCTGAAATATCGAGTGTGGCAATATAAAGCGTGAGCGCTAAGGCAATCGCCGTAATAAATTGCGTCGCACACACACTGGCTGAACGTGCAACCACCACTTTCATTTCACGTTGACGATTAACATTAGCAGCAATATTAAATTTATTAATTTCGTAAGGTTGCCCTTGAAAAGCACGCACAATTTTATAGGCTTCTACATTTTCTTCAGCAATATGACTTAAATCACCAATTGAATCTTGTATCCCTAAACTCAAGCGCCTGACACGTAAACTCGAATAACGCATCACAATCGTTACCAGCGGTGCTAATAAAAAATAAAGCAGCGTCAGTTTCCAACTGATGCTAATCATCACAATCACTAAACCAACAATTAAACAAATCGCTTGCAAGGCACTGGTCAATACATCTGCACCTGCATTGGCAATTTGATCTACGCAATACAGTAGAACAGATAGCATCTGCCCACTGGTGGTTTGATCATAAAACCGTGCAGGCAATTGTTGATAATGCGCAAACAAATCTTGCCGCAAGCGCATAATCACCCGACGTGAAGCAACGGCAATGTAGTAATTAGAAAAAAAACTCGCAACGCCGCGTAGCATAAACACCAGCATTACTAAAAAAGGCGCGAAATAAAGAAAGTGCTTATTTTTGTCAACCAACCCTTTATTGAGCAACGGCTTTAAAAAATAAATAAACCACGCATCGACGCCTGAGTAGATCATGGTCGCGATCCCAGCCAACACCAGCGCCCACCAATAGCGACGCATGTAGCGAAAGAGGCGCCTGTAAAGATGAAATGCATTTGCAACAGTAGACATGAGCTGCCCTAGATAGACAAAAGGCAGTAGTATATCATTGCTTGATCTTTTTTTAGGAATGATTGCTATGCCCTCACACCAATCCCTCATCGAAGCCGCTTTTGCCGAGCGTGCAACGCTCACCCCCCAAACGGCCCCGCGCGACCTTGTGCTCGCGGTACAAACCGTGCTAGACGACCTTGATCACGGCCATCTGCGCGTTGCTGAGAAGATTGATGGCGAGTGGATTACGCATACCTGGATTAAGCAAGCGATCCTCCTGTCATTCAAATTATTTGAAAATAAAGTCATTGAAGGCGAATTTACCCGCTATTTCGACAAAATGCCGCTGAAATTTCAAGCCGATACCTTCGACCGCTTCACGCAGGCCGGTGTACGCGTCGTGCCCCCTGCCGTCGCGCGTTATGGCAGCTTCCTCGCTCCCAATGTCGTCTTGATGCCAGCGTATGTCAACGTTGGCGCCTATGTCGACCGCGGTACGCTGATTGACACTTGGGCAACAGTCGGCTCGTGTGCACAAATCGGCAGGAATGTGCACCTTTCCGGTGGCGCAGGCATTGGTGGTGTACTCGAACCCTTGCAAGCCAATCCCACGATTATCGAAGACGATTGCTTCATTGGCGCACGATCAGAAATCGTCGAAGGCGTCATCGTTGAAGCCGGCTCTGTCATCTCGATGGGCGTTTATCTCGGCCAAAGCACTCGCATCTACGACCGCGAAACCGGCACCATCTCTTACGGCCGCATCCCGGCTGGCTCTGTTGTCGTGCCTGGGAGCGTACCGTCTGCCAATGGCGATTACAGTCTTTATGCTGCGATTATTGTCAAGAAAGTAGATGCAGTGACGCGGGGGAAGGTGGGGTTAAACGAGCTGCTACGAGATATTGAATAATGCCATCGCCTACTCTCGACTTAAGCATTGCCCTCATGAGCTGCCCCTCCGTCACGCCTGACGATGCTGGCTGCCAATCTATCTTGCGTCGGCATCTCGAACGCTTAAGCTTCACCTGCGAATCATTACCGGCAGGCCCTGTCGACAACCTCTGGGCAACGCTTGGCTCTGGCCGTCCATTGTTCGTCTTTGCAGGGCACACTGATGTCGTACCAACAGGTCCACTGCCAGATTGGGACACCCCACCCTTTTCACCTACTATTCGTGATGGCTATCTCTATGGCCGCGGGGCATGTGACATGAAAACCGGCATCGCTGCACAAGTGTGTGCCGTCGAACGCTTTGTCGCTACCAACCCCCGCTTCCCAGGCACGATTGCCTTTTTAATCACCAGTGACGAAGAAGCAGAAGCCATACACGGCACAAGCCACGTGATGGCTTTACTAAAAGAACGTGGCATTCAAATCGACTATTGCGTGATAGGCGAGCCCAGTAGCGCAACAACGGTCGGCGATCAAATCCGCATCGGCCGCCGCGGCTCGCTGCACGGACATCTCACGATTCGCGGCAAGCAAGGCCACGTCGCCTTCCCCCATCTCGCCTGCAATCCCATCCACCAAAGCGCTGTCGCCCTCGATGCGCTTGCACGCGAGGTTTGGGACAATGGCAATACCCATTTCCCACCGACAACATTTCAAATCACCAACCTACACGCAGGCACAGGTGCCTTAAACGTGATCCCTGGTCACCTCGAGCTTGATTTCAACTTTAGATTTGGCACAGCCAGTACCATTGAGAGCTTGAAAGCAAGAGTAGCCACCCTGCTACAAGCCCATCACTTAACCTACGACCTCATCTGGCAAGTAGGCGCCCTCCCTTTTCTAACGCAAACAGGCAAACTCATCACCACAACGCAAACAGCGATTAAAACAGTAACAGGACGAGACACCACCCTCTCAACCGGCGGCGGCACCTCCGACGGCCGTTTTATCGCCCCGACTGGTGCGGAGGTCGTCGAACTCGGCGTCCCGAACACTAGTGCACATCAGGTGAACGAGAGTGTCAAAGTAGCGGATGTGGAAATTTTAACAAATATTTATAACCACTTGCTCCAATCTCTAATGTTTTCTTAAGGTTCTTAAAGTAAACTTATCCATGTGAAGGACTGATGTGAGTAGTCACGTGAGGTCTGGAGGTCGTGGCAATAATTTTCTTTTTATATGGGGTGGGGTATGAGTCAAGACATAACGAAAAAAAATGAAGAACTAGAATTAGCCAATAAAAGAAAAAAAGCAGAAGAAATTTACGATGCTATTTATAAGTCGATAAAAGATGGTCTCCTAGATCTAATAAACCCGGAAAAAGCCGGCACAAGCCCTGCAAAGAGTATTTCAAATGAAGTAATTTCCAATATTCAGGAAGCTAAAAAGCCCGGGTTTCGTGTTATTGAGTTAATTAGAAAGTTAGAACTCTCAAAAACAGATTTGATTGAAGCTCTAACCAACACAATCTCACTAGTCGAGCAAAATCAAAATGGTAATGCTATCGAGGCAGGTGCATCTGCAGTTTTAAACGAGCTGATGACGCTTCCCGAACGACCAAATAATGGATTACTTTTCCTGGCTCAATTATCAAACAAGTTAGAGCAGTTACCTAGTTCAAGTTCATTCTCATGGGCACGGAAAATAGGATCAATTTTAAATGGTCTATTGAATATCGTTGGTGTAAATGAAACTAAGAAAAAATATGATGCTCAAATTCAAGCAGCTGCAACAGGTTATGTTAATCAGACAAGTAATGCGCCTACAAGCATTGCAATCGATTTAGAGCAGCTTACAAAGAAAAATCAAAGTACTAACGCGTCAACTCCAAATCATTGCCATGTGACAATGTTTCATCATGAGCCTCACGTTAGTTATGGTGGTTTCGCAGATATGATGGCAGATCCCAATTACCATGGGACACTAGTAAAAAGAAACGGACCTCCAGTTGTCATATCTCGTCAAGAGCAAAAAACAACAACTGAGAATCCAACTGTTAGCCATTCTTTTAACCATTCCTCTGGGAACTAATCCGTTAATTAGATTTTCCAGAACCCCGGCCTCCGGGGTTTTTTATATCATCGCCCCAATCTATCTAATTGTCCTAATACAGTGTTTCATCACAACCCACTCAATACACAGAAAGACCAACCAGATAACCTGTGCATTTCTGGAGACAAACACCGAACTCGCAAGGCTCTTAAGAAAACTCACATTTAAAAAGCTGATTTTCCTGGAAAATCAGCTTTATCCTATGAGAAATCTTAAATGATTACATCTTTTTCTGCATACATTGCGCATTTTTGCATAAATCGCCACAGAGAAATGACAGTGATTTGTTGATTCGGTAATGAGAATTCATCATCGCCACCGTAAATGACGTATGTTTGCGTTGCACCAATCTCTTCGCTGATTTGACTGTAACGCTGACTTAACTTAGGCGCAATGCCGTATTTAATCTCTACTGCCCAAATTTCCGAAGAAGGCATTTTAATGATTAAATCGATTTCAGAACCAGTAGCTGTTCGATAAAAATAAGTCTCTGCACGACGCGGTAAAACAGAATGAATATTTTCTATCACAAATCCTTCCCAACTTTTACCCAGTACAGGATTGGAAAGTAAAGCATCATGCTTATCAATGCCAAGTAAGCGGTGTTGAATGCCACTGTCTCGAATGTAATAACGAGGTGATTTAACTAAGCGTTTTTTAACATTAGCATACCAAGGTTGCAAACGTCTGACTAATAGTAAATCCATCAAGATTTCAATATAATAACTGACTGTCTTACCATCGATTTCAAGATTAGCACCCAATTGAACATGATTGACAGGCTCTCCCTGAATGTGCGCAAGCATCGTCCACAAACGGCGTAATCGGTTAGCCGGCACGCGAAAACCCATTTGTGGCACATCGCGTTCAAGATAAGTATGAATAAGATCTTCTAACCAATCCATGGCGCTATCATCACTCGTCGCAAAATAAGGTTCTGGAAATCCACCACGAAGCCATAATTTTTGCCTTTCTTTTTGGTCGCTGCCAATTTCTAGCAGATTGAGTCCACTCATTTCAAGATAGCGAATACGGCCAGCAAGACTTTCTGACGATTGTCGCAACAAATCCATGGAGGCAGACCCAAGTAACAAAAACTGCCCGCACTTAAACCCTCGCTCACGATTTTGATCAATGATACCGCGAAGGACCATGAATAAATCAGGTGCACGCTGTATCTCATCTAGAATAATCAAGCGATCGCCTTGTGCACTCAAAAAACCGACCGGATCACTCATTTTAAGCTGATCTGCTGGTGACTCTAAGTCAAGATAGATGGCATCTCGTTCTTTTGCAATCATCTTAGCAAGCGTTGTTTTACCAACCTGACGCGCACCAAGCATCGCTACTGCAGATACTTCCGCAAGTGCTTTATGAAGTCTATCTGTGAGAAATCGTGTCAACATACCTTGCATTTTAGGAGATAAACTCCGGATTTGCAAGGAATATAACCTACGTACTACAACTAACTACAAAAAGCCATGCACTGTCAACGTATTAAACATCACCACCTTCTCTCTTCTGCCAACCCCATTGCAGCTAAATACTGTTGATGCAAGTCTATCTCCACTTCATCCGCTTTGAGCACTTGCAAGTTTGCAGCTTCTGGCGGTAAAGCGACTGCTATTTGACTATTTATTGGCGTTGCGTCTGAAGAAATAACTGTCTTGGTAGCAGGTTGCGTGAGTTGATCCAAAAAGCTCCCCTGCCCACCAGTCATGCGCAGATAAACTTCCGCTAGCAAGTTGGCATCGAGCAATGCGCCGTGCAAGTCGCGCTTGCTGTTGTCGACACCATAGCGTTTGCAGAGCGCATCGAGGCTATTTTTCTGGCCTGCGTGCAAGCGGCGCGCTAGGGGTAACGTATCAACAATGCGACAGTAATGCGTGATCGTTTTAGAGAGGCCCAATAACGATAGTTCGTAATTCAAAAAGCCCACGTCAAATGGAGCGTTATGAATAATGAGCTCTGCTTGCTCAATAAAAGAGAGCAATTCGTCAGCAATCTCTGTAAATCGTGGTTTATCAGCTAAAAAAGCCGTAGTAATACCATGAATAGCAGCAGCACCTGCATCAATCTCACGCTCAGGGTTCAAGTAATAATGCACTCGCCTGCCCGTAAATTTGCGATTAACAAGTTCGATACCTGCAATTTCAATGATGCGATGGCCCTCTTCGGTACGAAGGCCAGTTGTTTCTGTATCTAGTGCGATTTGTCGTTGGGACATGGTGATATGTACTTCCTATCTTTTTTGTCTTTTTGACCATGAGGGCATATTTAGCTCATTGCTTAGCTCATTGCTTAGCTCATTGCTTAGCTTATTGCTTAGCTCATTGTTGTTCCTCTTTAAGTTCATGCCAAAAAATTTAGAGGGATTGCCTTTGAGCGTTATTTTTAGCTTATCTGACCTCTTAGCAAGTTCGATAAGGCAATCGCTGCCCTTATCACCAATTTCATTGGATTCAAGATTTAACTCAGTCAATTGCTGTTTTTCGAGAAGCGACTTAGCCAAGATCGCAGCGCCTGCATCCTTAATGAGATTATGACTCAGATTAAATTTTTCAATAATATCTGGCCCTTTTTTAATGTCCATCGCAATACAGGCGATAGCTCTATCGCCAATGAGATTACCGCTGAGATTAAGGTCGGTAATGCCCCCAAACAGCACGTTACCAAGTTCCATAGCACCTATGAATGCCATCTGGTTCCAACTAAGATCAAGGGTTGTTAGACTATGTTTATTTTCAAGTGCAGCAACAATCGTTTTAATTCCCTTACTCCCCAAGTTGCAGTAGCTAAGATCAAGCACTGTTAACTGGGACGTATTAGGGAGAGCATAGGCAAGAAAGACCGCAAGCCAGTTGCTCAAGCGAATACCCCTAAAATCAAGTTTAGTTACGTCTCCGTTATAAAGCTGAACCAATTGTTGAACCAATTTCTGAATAATATCTTGTTGATTAGAAAACTCATCAGAGAATACCATTTCAGTCAAATCATCATATCCCTCGTTAAATACCGGCGTGTTAGTTGTGTTAGTTGTGTTAGTCGTTCGCATAAATTTTACCTAGTTTATAATGTGATTTAATCTATCAATTGCTTCGTTTGCAAGACGATCGGCCTGCTCATTCTCCGCATGCCCACTGTGCCCCTTGACCCAATGCCAGTGCACAAGGTGCGCGCCAATTTGTGCATCGAGTGCTTGCCACAAATCTTGGTTCTTCACCGGTTTGCGGTCAGCAGTGCGCCAGCCGTTTTTTTTCCAACCCTGCATCCATTCCGTCACCCCCTTCTTCACATATTGCGAATCCGTATAGAGGTCAATCACGCATGGCTCTTTGACCGCTTCAAGTGCCTTGATGGCAGCGGTCAGCTCCATGCGGTTGTTGGTGGTTTGCTTTTCTGCACCTAGCAGCGTTTTTTCCAGCTCGCCGTAGCGCAGCAACACGCCCCAGCCACCAGGACCGGGGTTACCGCGACAAGCGCCATCAGTGAAAATGGCGATATGTTTCATGATTTTTCCTTAACCCCAAATTTTTTGGTACTATACCATACCTTATTTAAAGGCCCGCGTTCTCATGCCTAAACGCTCGACCCTAACATGGCTGTCTTTACTGCTGATTGGCTTATGCTGCAGCATGCTTGGCAGTGTTGCGCTTGCCTCTTCTGCCGACGGCATTCAAGTCTATCAAAACCACCTCGAGCCTGAACATAAGCAAAAATTAGCCGATGACATCGCGCGTTACCGTAATGCCGATAACCTCTGGGATGCGCTAAAAGATTCTTTTACACTCGATCATGAAGAAAATAACCCTGCCGTGCAGAAAAAAATTGCATGGTTCATGAATAATCAAGATTTTTTACTCCGCGCCACAACGCGTGCCGCGCCTTATCTTTACTATATTCTGCAAGAAACTAAAAAACGCAACCTCCCCACCGAACTCGTTTTACTCCCGATTATTGAGAGCGGATACAATCCGTTTGCCACATCCAACGTGGGTGCGGCCGGTATTTGGCAAATGATGCCAGGCACCGCCTCCGACGAAGGCGTCATTCAAGATTGGGGATTTGATGGTAGGCGCGATGTAATTAGCTCCACACGTGGCGCACTCAATTATTTAGCCTACTTGCAAAACTTTTTTGGCGGTAATTGGCTACTTGCTGTTGCGGCCTACAATACCGGGGCAGGCAATGTGCTCGCCGCTATTCGGCGTAATGTTCGCGATGGCGAACCTACGGATTTTTGGTCTCTGCCTGTCGCTCAACAAACACGTGATTATGTCCCAAGCTTATTGGCACTCGCCGTCATCATTAGCCACCCCGACCAATATCCCATCTATTTCCCCCCTGTGCACAATGCACCTTATCTGGCAGAGGTCGATGTTGGGTCATCGATCAGCTTGGATACTGCTGCGAGATTAGCGGGTTTATCATTCGAAAGAATGAAAGCCTTAAACCCTGGTTTCACTCATGGGACAGCATCATCTAAGTTAGTTGTGCCGATTGAAAATGTAGAACAACTCACGGAAAATCTCTCCCATTCTTCGTTTCATCATCCTGTCATTGATTGGCTGCACTATCGTGTGAGAACGGGCGATACCCTGTTTGCTGTTGCGAGAAAATTTAATATCACGGTTGCCTCATTACGCAAATTAAATCGATTAAGCCGTAATAGCCCTCTCCATCATGGCACGGAATTACTCATTCCTCATCATGAAGTAGCACAACCTGCTGTTGATGATGACAATGCGCCAGAAACAGAAGTCGCAAGCAATAATACCGCACAAAATACCAATAGCACGACAACAACCGGCAATACCCCTGCCCTCATCTTATCTTCTGCAGATAATCCCGCACCTACTCATTACAGCTTACAACCTGGTGACACGCTCTATATGGTCCGCCATGGCGATACCATCGAAAAAATTGCCAGACACTTTCACTTAGCCGCCACAACCATTCGAGTCACCAATCTACTGAGCAATACCAGACTCGCTGAAGGCCAACGACTGATTATTCCCACTCACTTAAATAGCTAAGAGAGACTCATGACACTCACCCTTTCCACTATGCTGCCGCTACAAAGCCAAGCCCCGGATTTTAAATTGCTGAATGTGAATACCAATGAGCTTGCTGAGCTCAATTCACTCAAATCACCGATTGCGACTGTGATCATGTTTATTTGCAATCACTGCCCCTATGTGAAGCATATCCAACAAAAATTGGTTGAAGTTGCCGAAGCTTATCAAGCCAAAGGGATGCATTTCATTGCGATTTCATCCAATAACATCGCAACTCACCCAGACGATGCGCCAGATAAAATGCGCGAACAGCATTATCCTTTCCCTTATCTTTATGATGAAACGCAAGACGTTGCGCGCGCGTATCAAGCTGCTTGCACGCCAGATTTTTATTGCTTTGATGCGCATTTGCGGTGCGTTTATCGCGGGCGTTTTGATGAGGCCACACCTGGAAATAATCAGCCTGTCACAGGGAAAGATTTAACAGATGCACTCGATGCGGTGCTTGCAGGCCAGCCTATTGCAACCGATCAACATCCGAGCATAGGCTGCAATATTAAGTGGAAGCATTAGCACGCGATCAATATTGGATGGCAGAAGCATTAGCTTGTGCCAAAAAAGCCTCCGACCGACAAGAAGTGCCGGTTGGCGCGGTATTGGTTTACCAGGATGAAATCATCGGCCGTGGATCAAACGCTGCCATTACAACAGTAGACCCAACTGCTCACGCTGAAATCATGGCGCTACGAGCAGGCGCTAAAAAATTAGGCAACTATCGCCTGATTGACACAACCCTTTATGTCACACTCGAACCGTGCCTCATGTGTGCCGGCGCCATGATCCACGCACGCATCGCAAGGCTGGTGTACGGTGCTGCTGATCCAAGGACAGGCGCTATCGATAGCCAATGCCATAGTTTAGAACATCCCTTTCTAAACCATCGTGTTGCCTCCATCGGTGGTGTCATGGCAGCGGAATGCGGACAATTGCTCAAAACTTTTTTTCAGTTGAGACGATCAAAATGAAAACCATCTTAACCCTTTTTTTAATGCTAACCGCTTTACATTGTTTTGCGGCGACCACCATGCATTCAGACAAATACTACATGCAAATGGCGATCAATTTGGCGAAAAAGAATCCCAAGGCACCCTTCGCCGCTATTATTGTTGATCATGTAACAGGTAAAGTGTTGGCAGAAGGTTTTAATGCAAGCCAAATCAATCCCACGTTTCATGGTGAAATGGTCGCGATTAATCGTTGCATTAAAAAATATCCTCATATCGACTGGTCAACCGTCACTCTATATACCACTGCTGAACCTTGTCCTATGTGCCAAAGTGCCATTGTTTGGGCAAAAATACCGAGAGTTGTTTTTGCTACTTCTATGGCATATCTCATTAGTCATGGATGGAAGCAAATTAATATTTCTGCCTCGGAGGTCAATCACCAATCTCCCTTCTACAAAGGAACCATTACGGGCGGCATGCTTGCTGATGAAAGTAATGTTCTTTTTGAGCACACAAGATAAAATTCTGACTATTTTGTCGAGTGACGACAAAATAGTCAGAATTTGACTATTTTGTCGTCACACGCTAAAATGGTCGTATGACTTATCATCGATATCTTGAAAAGAACATTAGTGAAATCTGCTTTAATGCAGACAAAATGGCATTTGTCTCTGGCCCTAGACAAGGAGGCAAAACAACCATGGCCAAGCTCATGCTAAAAGAGCGAGCTGTCGGCACCTATTACAATTGGGATGAAGTCACATTTAGACGTCAATGGATAAAGGATCCTCGCCTTATCATACCAAACGAAAATCAAGGGGCTAAACCCATTATTATTCTTGATGAGTTGCATAAAGCGAAATTATGGAAACGTAGTTTAAAAGGCTTGTATGACACACAAGATAACAAAAGTGATATTTTGGTGACAGGCAGCGCACGTTTAAATGTGTACCGCAAAGGAAGTGATAGCTTAATGGGGCGGTATTATCATTTTCGGCTGCATCCTTTTTCAGTTGCTGAGTTACTTCATGGTAGTGCAAGTATTGATCCAGATGACTTGATCTCAACTTTATTTAAAAAACAAGCACATTCATCAAAAGCAGAACATGCATTAGAAAGACTATTTCAGTTTGGTCCTTTTCCTGAGCCTTTATTCGCCGACAATGTAAGAACACTTCATTTATGGCAACGTAATCGAATCGAAAAAATTGTCCGCGAAGATTTACGCGATTTAAGCCGATTACCAGAGTTAAGCCAGGTCGAAATGTTGGCGAGTTTATTACCTGAGCGTGCAGGACAACCGTTAAGTATTCAATCATTGAGTGAAGACTTAGAAGTTGCTTATTCGACAATTAAACGCTGGTTAAATTATTTAAGTGAATTATATTATTTTTTTGGACTGAAGCCATATGCAAAATCTCTAGCTCGCGCAATTAAAAAAGAAAGTAAACTTTATTTATGGGATTGGAGTGAAATTGAAAACAAGGGTGCACGATTTGAAAATATGATAGCAATGCACCTGTTAAAATATTGTCATTATTTAACAGATACAGGTGTTGGAAATTTTAATTTACTTTATCTCAAAAACAAAGAAAAACAAGAAATTGATTTCGTGATCATGCGAGATAAAAAAATATTTTTGGCATTAGAAGCAAAACTTTCAGAAGAGCAGCCCAGTTCTTCATGGCGTCACTTTATGTATCCGCTTGGATGCCAACATGGCATCCAGTTAGTGATGCAGCCTGGGGTTTATAAAATACATGAATACGCTGGGTATCAAATACTTGTTATTAGTGCAGCAAGTTTTTTGCAATATCTTGTTTAATGCTTACCCCTTCGCATATTCCATCAACCCACCCCTAAATGGCGCAAAGCCTGCACCAAAAATCATACCGGCATCCAGCAAATCTGCATCTGCAACAACGCCTTCTGTTAAACAAACGCGCGCCTCACGTACCATGCTGTCAACGAGACGCTTAGCAATTTCTTCGGTTGTCGGCAACTTAATAGATTGCTTAGACCGTTGTGTTAACGGTTTAATGTGATGACCTAATTTATCGTACTGATAAAAGCCCTCACCTGTTTTCTTACCCCATTTTTTCTGCTCAACTAACGTACTGAGCCGTTTTGAAATAGGGACTTTATAATACTGACTCAAGTGTTTCGCAACCGATAAACACACATCCAACCCAACCGTATCAGCAAGTAACACTGGCCCCATCGGCATGCCAAAGCTGGTCATCGCAGCATCAACCGTTGTCATCGGCACACCTTCATCTAATAAACGCATCGCTTCAAGTAAATAGGGCATCAAAATGCGATTGATGAGAAAACCTGGACTGCTTTTCACCGGCAATGGCAACTTATCAAGCTTCCGCACAAAACCCATCATCTCGTCCACAACCATCTGACTCGTTTCAGTCCCCTGCACCACTTCAACCAACAGCATCTTAGCCACAGGATTAAAAAAGTGCAGCCCAACCAGCTGCTCGGGATGCGTTAGCGCCGTTGCAATCTCGGCTAATGGGATGCTAGACGTATTGGTTGCAAGTATGGCGCCCTGTTTACATTTCGCTTCAACTTGCTTGAAAAGCGCTTGTTTAGCCGCTAAGTCTTCTGTAATGGCTTCAATAATCAGATCAGCTGTGGCAAGACCTTCGCCGCTAACATCACCGATTAATCGATCGCTTGCTGACGTGCGCTTAATTGCCTGCGCGATTAATTGAGGTGTCACATCTTGCAGCGTGACTCGAAAGCCTCGCTCGGCACACCAAGCCGCAATATCACCACCCATGGTACCAGCACCGACGACGTGCACATGTTTAATGGTCGTTCCTGCCTTTGCCAAGCCTTTTAATCTTTCTTGTAAAAAGAAGACACGTACGAGATTGTGTGACGTTTCACTGAAAAATAAAGGAGCGCCGATTTTTGACTCACGTTTGAAGGCTGCGTCATTGGTAACACCCATCAACTGCCAATTCGATAACACAGCAAAAGGCGCAGGATAATGCACAGGGTTTACTTTTTTACGCAATTCTTTACGCATGAAGTGACCAGCAATGGGTCGGATCCATTTTTTATCTACTAATTTTAATAATGGATTAGGTTGATGTTTAGGCGGTTGATTGAGCAGGTAATGTTTGACCGCTTGCACCAATTGCCTCCTCGGCACAGCAACATCTGCCAGACCCCACTTTGCAGCAAGCTTACCGCTTAAGGTTTTGCCTGCAACAATCATCCACAGCCCTTTCGGTGCACCAATCAAGCGCGGCAGGCGTACTGTGCCACCAAACCCGGGATAAATGCTTAACTTTACTTCAGGGAGCCCTAGTCGCGTTTCTTCACTTTCTTCTACCACGCGATAGGTACAAGCCAATGCCAACTCCAAACCACCACCCAAGCAAAAACCATCGATCATGGCGACCGTTGGCATGGGAAGAAAGGCGAGTTTATTAAAGATCGTCTGGCCTTCCGTCATTGCCACTTCTGCATCAGCAATCGTTTTAAATTGGCTGAATTGTTTAATATCTGCTCCAGCAATAAAACCCGACTTTTTAGCAGAAGCAATCACTACGCCACGATATTGCGGTTTCATGGTGATGTCATCGAGGATCGAGGAAAATTCCTGCAATACCTCTCGATCCAGGGTGTTTACGCTTGCATCTTTTTTATCAAAAATCAGCCACAAAATCTGATCTGCATCTTTTTCTAAGCGCCAATGCACACTCATCTTATACTCCCTCAACCTGTTCAATTAACATCGCCCCACCTTGCCCGCCACCAATGCAAAGGGTCGCAATCCCAAATTTAGCTTTTTCACGCTGCAACACATGCGCAAGATGCAACACCAAACGCGCACCACTTGCACCAACAGGATGGCCAAGCGCAATCGCGCCACCATCAACATTCAACTGCGCGCTATCGACCTTACCCAACCCTTCCTGCTCTAATGCCGCTAAACAGGCTAACACTTGCGCAGCGAAAGCCTCGTTGATCTCCCAAAAGTTGATGTCTTGCAATGTCAGCTGATGGCGTTTCAGTAAAGCAGCTGTCGCATACACCGGCCCAAGACCCATTTCAGCAGGATCGAGCCCAACCCAACTGGTATCAATTATTTTGCCAAGCACTGGCAAGTGATGCTGCTTCACAGCTGCTTCGCTTGCTAAAAGCAGCAATGCCGCGCCATCAGTCACTTGCGAACTATTGCCGGCTGTCATGTTGCCAAAAGGTTTATCAAACATGGGCTTTAATTTAGCTAATTTTTCAAGCGAGCTATCGCGACGGACCCCATTATCTGTTTCATAACAATGCCCCATGTGATCATAAAGCGTGCTAATTTCAGGGAAATGATGCTGATCTTGTGCACTGGCTGCTCGCTGCTGACTTTCCAATGCAAACGCATCCATTTCTGCACGCGTAATACCAAAGCGATAAGCAAGATTTTCCGCTGTCTGTCCCATGTTGAGATGGATGGTCGGGTCTGTGAGGCCATGCATCAGCGCAACCACCGGTTTCAACATGCCTGGTCTAAAAGCCATCAGTTGCTGTAATTTAGCCGACCAACCTTTAGCCGCTGCGAGATCAGCTAACCAATTCACCATGCTATGATTAAATAAAAGTGGTGCCCGGCTCATCGCATCCGTTCCACCTGCAAGCACCAATTGCGAGCGCCCCGCACGAATCGACTGCACCGCCGCATCCAACGCTTGCATACCAGATGCACAATTCCGCTGCACCGTCCACGCCGGCACCGTTTTACCACAACCCAAGCGCAAGGCAACAATACGTGCGATATTGGCTTCATCGACACTGGGTATCATACAACCCAAGATGACTTCATCTATTTGTTCAGGCGCAAACGGCTGCCGCGCAAGCAAAGCCTTGCCTGCGCTAACAGCTAAATCAGATGCTGAAAAAGGGCCAGGCCGCCTTGACGCTTTCAAAAATGGCGTACGCGCGCCATCGACAATGTAGATAGGTGATTGATTAAAAAGTGGTTTAGACATACGAGATGATCCCTGTTGGCGAAGCAACCATCCTACCAATGTCACAAGATTGCCGCAAGTTTCTTGACGACAGGATGGTCATTTTTTATACTGCCGTACAAATTTTTATAAAAAACAATAAAAAACGCGAGATAATCCAATGCCAATTGCTCATTTTAATGGATTAATTATTCCTAACGACAAACTGTCATTAATTACTGAGAAAAAATATCAAAAATCTATAGGCTACTTTCTTGCTGGTGAGGATAAACGCACACAAGGCTGCCTAAAAAAAGAAACACCACACTTTAAGGGCTATGATATTTATGTTTTAAAACCAAGTCTTGAATCTCGCTTGCTACTTGCACCAATAAAATGCCCTAACAAGCACTATGTACTTGTTGAAGTTTTAGACAAACATGAATATCCCAAGTCCGTGCTACAAAACAAAGAAAAACATCAATCAATGGTGATACAACTTAAAGAAATAACAGAAAATTTTATTGTAGAAGGTAACTGTCTTATAGATAAAAGAACAAACTCACAAAGCAATCAATATGAACTACGCTTAAACACATCAAATCAAGCAACAAAAACAAATCTCTCTCCATCAAGCCAAGCAACATCTGATAAAAAAAATCCCTCATATAAAAAACCGTTTGCAAAGAATTCTTCAGATATTAAAAAAATTTTCCCGAAGACATCTTTACATAAAACACCTGAGAGTGCTAGCTACTTGCCAGCAGAAACGGCCGCATCAAGCTCGAGCCCAAATCAAAGTATTGAATCTCCCAAACATTTTTATGCAAAACGAAGACATTCTTTTTTTTCCACATCAAATAAAACACCAACTAAAGAACCAGTTGCATCAATAGATGCCAACAAGCGTTCGCCTTACCTGACAATTTTTTTTATTTTACTTATTATTTCAGTGCCGACGCTAGCAATAATATTTGCATTTTATATGCAAAACAATACAAAACACCCTAGTAATAAAAATAATCTTTGGTCAAATGACATGCCAGAGCTATCTCAAATAACAAAAAATAAAACAAGCCAATTCAAACAAAAATTTTTTAACGAGCAGGATGTTCAGTTATGTTATGGCCTTGTGGGACGGGATGAGTATGGCAGCTTAACAAGACTGCAGCCCCAAACAAGAAAAGATGATACAGATGATACAGATAATCGGTGTGCGCGAGATGCAGAAAATAATGGACTAAAAATAGAATATAGTCTTATTAAAATGATCACAGAAATACGACAACAGATAGAAAAGCATCCACGACTGAACAAAAAAGAATGTCAAATTATGGGTACCTCAGATAAAAACATACTTATTCAAGATTATATCAATCAATTTGTCACGCAAGCCCTCTTGCATAAAGCTGTATTGAAAACAAAAATCACCACATGCAATCAAATATCCCTCATTTTTGCATACAGCTGGCTTAAAGATAAAGAGACCAATCAACAACCAATGGCTACCATTACTTTTTCTGATAAACATCACTCCTCTCACCGTGCTATCCTGTTTTTTGAAAAAGGGCATTCCCCAACAAAATCATCAATAACATCCCTAACCAGGTTAGCAAAGCAATATAAAAAAGCGATGCTATCAGATTTATGTAACAATCTGACCAGCTCATTAGACATGATCGATGACCTTCAAACCATCCAAACCAGTCTGTCATTACAACAACCAATAGCAAAATATGTTCAACGGCTTTATGTAAGTGGAGAGGTTACATTAAATATGTTAATCAACCCGCCCCTCGATCATCCTTGTTTCGATGAGCTAACTGACCTACTTGAGTCAGCAGATTATACGTTGGTAAAGAATGACCGACAACGCCCAGATTCAGCAATGAGACTCGCGTAAGTGGCTCGATCGTTAGTGTTTGGTTGCAACCAAACAAATAATCAATTATAATTTGTTTTCAACCTAATTGATGGCAGGTCTATTTCTCATGGAAAAAATATTAGACATTCAAAAAACTATCCTTGATGACTTTGAAAAAGAGTCGTTTTACGAAAGAAATGTATTTAAAAAAATAACTTATGACAATCACATTACAGGATTAGTGGGACCGCGTGGAATTGGTAAAACCACCTTTTTGTTACGTCAAGCTCAGATTTTGGGGGCCAAGCAGGGAAAAGCAGTGTATGTGAGTGCTGATAATTTATTTTTTTTAGAAAATCGCTTATTTGATCTAGTTGATCGATTATACAAAGAAACAGACGTACACTTGTTGTGTATTGATGAAATTCAAAAATACGATAATTGGCAACAAGAATTAAAAAATATTGCTGACACTTTTCGACATTTACGGATTTTATTCACAGGGAGCTCGATGATTGAATTGACTTCAGGCAAGTATGATTTATCACGACGCGTAACGCTGCATCATTTATATGGGTTATCTTTTCGTGAGTTTCTTGAATTTTATCATGATACCAGACTACCAACTTTCTCGCTGCAAGATATCTTAAAAAATCATTTGAGCATCGCTCAAGAATTATCTATCTTCAAGCCGCTAAAATTAATGAAAGAATACTGGCAAATAGGTTATTATCCCTTTTTCAAAACTCTTTCAACTGAGCATGAAAAATTCCAAGCAATAGCCAATGCAACACAAAAAACTATTTATGAAGATATCTCAACATTACATTCACTAAAAACATCAACCTTAATGGTCATTGAAAAGCTATATAAATATATACTCAATTCCCTCTCTGGCGAAATTAGCGTTTACAAGCTAGCCAATGCTTTAGACAAAGACTTTACCAGTATTAGCGAGTATTTTCATTACCTTGAACAAGCCGGATTGGTACGTTTTTTATATTCAGCACAATCTGGAAAAGCACATTTAAAGAATCCGATAAAAATTTATCCTGAAAATTCTAATTTAATCTACTCCAGTTATTTATCTTTGGTTGAAGATGCCATGAAAGGTAAGGTCAGAGAAACGTTTGTTTTAAATCATTTACAGAATGCCGGTAAACAGGTTTTTTATAGCGAAGTTGGTGATTTTAAAGTAGATGATGTTACCATCGAAGTGGGTGGCAAAAATAAATCGGCTGCACAAATTAAAGGGGTTAAAAATGCTTATGTGTTCGCCGATGATATTATAGTTGGCTCTGGTAACAAAATACCATTGTATTTACTGGGTTTGCTTTATTAAGTAATACTTTAAATTACCGCCCCACCCCATAATACTCAAACCCAGCGTCGCGCAGTGCCTGTGGGTCGTATTGGTTACGACCATCTAGCACAATGTGACGGCGCATGAGTTTTTTCATGGCGGTAGTGTCAGGATAGCAGAAAGGTTCCCATTCGGTTAATAAAGCCATGGCGTCGACTTTATTTAAAGCAGCGTATTGGTTGTCTGCTAATATTAATTTATTTGCATGAAACCATTCGGCGGGAAAAACGCGTTTTGCTGCTTCCATTGCAGCGGGATCGTAAGCTTGAATGGTGCCGCCGCGATGGATAATTTGTTCGATAAACACCAAAGAGGGCGCTTCCCGCATGTCGTCCGTGCCGGGTTTAAATGACAAGCCCCACACTGCGATCACAATGCCACCTAAATCATCACCAAAAATCGCTTGTATGCGCTGAGATAATACTTGTTTTTGTAATATATTACGTTTTTCTATTGCATGTAACATCACCGGTTCTACCCCATGTTGTTCTGCCATTTTAATCAGTGCTCGCACATCTTTAGGAAAACAGGAGCCGCCATAACCACAGCCTGCTTCAAGGAAAGCTGAGCCAATGCGTGAATCAGTACCAATGCCTTTTTTGATGTTCGCAATATCAGCACCCATACGTTCACACAACACTGCCATTTCATTCATAAAAGAAATACGCGAGGCTAACATGGCATTCGCTGCATATTTCGTCATTTCTGCATCTTTAATATTCATAAAATAAAGACGATCTGTCGGACGCGCAATCGGTGCATAGAGTTCTGCCATGGTATTTTTAGCATGATGCGATTCAAGGCCCACAATCACGCGATCGGGATGCATAAAATCTTGAATGGCCGCACCTTCACGCAAAAATTCTGGATTACTCACTACATCAAATGAGAGCGTGATGCCTCTTGCATTTAATGCTTGCCGCACCACATGATGCACTTGATCCGCCATGCCAACCGGCACGGTTGATTTATCGACAATCACGCAATGTTCGGTGATGTAATTGCCCACACTTTTTGCAGCATCCAATACATATTTAATGTCAGCAGCCCCTTCCTTATCACTTGGCGTGCCAACGGCAATAAAAATCACTTGCGGATGTGTCGGCAATTCAGCTAAAGCCGTGGCAAAATGCAGGCGATTTTCTTTAATGTTAGTCGTCACAATCGCATCCAATTTAGGCTCATAAATAGGGATCAACCCTTTTTTAAGCTGCGCAATTTTAGCAGCATCGACATCAATACACGTGACTTCATTGCCTAAATCTGCAAAGCACGCGCCTGTGACTAAACCTACATAACCTGAGCCGATAACAGCGATATTTAACATGTTTTCTCCTATTTCACTCGATAAATCACAACACGATTTTGCCCACTCACAAATGTCGCAACAGGCGCGATGGGTATTTGTTTGGCTAAAGCATCATTATTATTCACGCGCAATGCAAGATAATTATAATGCTGCCAGCCACCATTCACTAACAGCTGCAAGGATGGATTCTGTTGGTAAGCTTGAAAAATATTTGTGCCAAAATGCCTGGAATAATACATCACCAAATAATCATTACTATATAACTGACTAGACGCAGGCACTGTTTTACTTAACCACTCGCCTGCTTGCATTAAATAAGCTTTAGAATCCTCGCCTTGCAAAAAGGGTAAGATGCCTGCCATTAAAGTAGCAAGGATTGCAATAAAAAAAAGCAGGCGATGCCGTTGCCGCCATCCATCTAATATAAAGGGGATAAATAACATTAACGTCAAAGACAATGCCATCACATAGCGCTTAGATAGAAATAAATATTCAGCCAAGAAAAACAGGGTAAAACAGACATTAATAATCATATAAACCAGCAACACACGATTAGCAGGTAGTAAACGTGTCGCCAGACCTAACATTAAAATTAAAGCATACACAATCGAGACGCTAGCAATAATATTCACTAAATACCAGCAGATAAATGTGAGCCAGACAAGCATGCCAGCATCATGCTTACCATCAACCGGTAAAAAAGCAGTGAACGCTTGCTTCGCTGATAGCATATTGTGATGAATAATACTAAGCCCATTTTGCAATTGCGTCACAATATCTGATACACGACCTAATTGATTCAGCCCATGTGGATGCCATGCAAGCCAACTCAATAATAAAATCCCAACAACGATATTCAAACTATGTAGCTGAATAAAACGCCCTATACGACCAAACCAAGAATGCTTTGGCAGGATAAAAGCAATGAAGGGTAAGAAAGCTAAAAACAGCACGCCTTCAATACGAAATAACGTGCCAATATATAACAACACGCTAAATAATAACGCTTTAGCCCAACTAGGTGCACGAAAATAGGCCATCAAACATAACATCGATGCGAGATACATCGCCCAAAAACCATGATCGCGAATAACATTATTGCGTAAATGATTAAATTCATATGCGCATAAAATCACCAGCAATGCAAACCACATCACCCGCGCCGACCCGCCGATTGCGCGCACAATCGCAATAAAAAAAACCGCTGTCAGTGCAGCAAAGAAAGCATCGAGTAAAAAAGCAGCATTAAAATAAGATAAATGGCTGATAAGCGTCAGTGCATTAATTAACATGGCATACAAAGGCCATCTTGCTGGTCCACACAATTGCATCGCCTGCTGCAAATGATGCAGATGAATGGTCTCAGCACTCAAAAGATAACACACACCATCTGGATTAATCGGCGTACCTTGCAAATTCAATGCATATGACATTGCCATACTTAAGAAGAACGCAAGTGGATAAATTAAAAAAAACATAATCCCCCCTCCATTGGGAAACGATAGGGTTCTGGATATTTCACGCGAGTCAAATATAATCCATCAGCTGGTGCCGTTTCTGCAGCCACTCTTCGATCTTTTGCAGCAAGCACTTGTTGCATCCAGTGAGGTTCTTTTTGTCCTGCCCCAATTTTCATGAGCACACCCACGATATTTCTCACCATGTGATGCAAAAAAGCATTCGCCTCAATTTCAATACTAATTAAATGATTAACACGTGTAATGGCACAATCGATGACACAACGCATAGGGGTTTTTGAATTGCATTGCGCAGAACGAACCGAACTAAAATCTTGCTCACCCAGCAAATAAACCATCGCCTCACGCATGCGATCAACATCAAGCGGATAATAATGCCAGGTGACGCGTTTATGCCAAATCGCAGGACGAATCGGCTGATTTAAAATTAAATAACGATAGCGGCGACTCAGCGCTTTAAATCGTGCATGAAAATGATAATCTACTTCTCGCGCAAAAGTGACCGCGACCGTTTGCGGCAAATGCGTATTTGTCCCCCACAACCACGCATCGACATGACGCTTGGATGACGTATCAAAATGCACCACTTGCCCCGTTGCATGCACACCGGCATCCGTACGTCCCGCGCAAAAAAGCGCTATCGGCTCGTTGGCAATTTTCGCGAGCGCCGTTTCCAGTGTACCCTGCACGGTTACTTTTTCTCGCTGCCATTGCCAACCAGAAAAATCCGTACCAACGTACTCGACGCCTAATGCAATGCGTTTCATATCACACTCAACAATCGCCTGGCTTCTTCTTGTTCAGAAGGATTGCCCTGCGCGAGCACAAACGTCAGTATTTTTTTGGCGAGCATTTTGCGATTCGTTTCAATATACGCACGAGCCAAATCAAGTTGCGTGCCAATAACATCTTCACCTGTGATTGCAGCAATATCTTGCGAAGAAATCGTGAGCGTCTTTTTGGGCACAAGATTAACTTCAACTGTTGGCTCAACTTTAATTTCTTTTTTAACTTGTTTTTTACTAAAAATTTTAAAGATGTTCAGCAATTTGAATCGCATTGAGCGCTGCCCCCTTCCGCAAGTTATCTGCAACCACCCATAAATTAAGCCCATTGGCATACGAAATATCTTCACGTATACGCCCAACATAAACGACATCTTTTCCTGCTGCATCGGCAAATGGCGTCGGATAAGGCAAACTGCCTGTGATCACCTGCACACCAGGTGCTTGTTGCAATAGCGCAATGGCATCAAGCGCGCTGATTTTATTTTTCGTTTCAATATGCACCGCAGCAGAATGACCTACAAAAACAGGCACACGTACAGTGGTAGGATTAATTTGTAGCGTGTCATCATTGAAAATTTTCCGCATTTCATTGACCACTTTCATTTCTTCACGCGTATAGCCATTGTCTTCAAATGCATCAATATGCGGTAACACATTAAACGCAATCTGCTGAGGATAAAATTGATGCTTAATCGGCTCACCATGCACCCATTGTATAGTTTGCTTTTCAAGCTCACTCACCGCTTCTTTGCCACTGCCTGAAACAGATTGATACGTTGCCACATTCATTCTGGTGATGCCTACTGCATCATAAATAGGCTTTAACGCTACCGCAATGGGGATGGTATTGCAGTTAGGATTCGCAATCAATAACTGATTTTGATAATGTTTTAATGCCGCCATATTCACTTCAGGTACGATAAGGGGTACAGCAGGATCATTGCGATATAACGAGCTCTTATCAATAACCACATTACCAGCTGATATAGCTTTTGGTACAAAAGTTGCTGCTAAATCATTACTTACCGCAAAAAAAGCAAGCTCTGTTTTGGCAAAATCAAAATGTGCTAAATCATCAATCGCTATTTCTTTTCCGGCAAAAGAAAGCGTTTTGCCTGCGGATTGACCACTCGCAAGCAAAAATAATTGCTTGATAGGAAATCGTCGCTCTTCAAGCAACGAAAGTAACGTTGCGCCAACGAGTCCTGTTGCACCAACAATCGCAATATGACGTTTCATGTTAAATACCTTATGTCGCTAACGCAAAATCAAATAATTCGCGCAGCACGACGGCATACGTGACAAAATCAATATTTTCACTGGTTTTAATATCGCTGATTAATTTTTGCCACCTGATCGTTAAAAATTGATAGCGATTAATCCATGCATCAATACGTTCTGGAATCGTTTTACCACGTGCTTCTTTAATACGTGTGGTTAACACACGCGCACTCAATTCACCTTGCACGCGATCTAAGTCATCGCGGAAACCAGCACGTGCGAGCTCATCCCATTCGTTAGTCACAGCATAAGACCCCATTTGTTCGCGTAACCAATTTAATTCTAAACGATTGCCTAACATATAATAACTATGCGCAACATCTGTTAAGGGCAATTCATATTTTCTTGCCGCTTCTGCAATATCCAATGAGGTAAACAGTGCATTGCAAGCAGCTATCCGTCTTGCAAGCACGCTTGGCACCGATTGTTCAACTAAATAGTTAATCGTCGCATCAAAGGTTTCATGATCAGGCGTATCTAACAAATCTGGAATATGTTGCAACAGTGTTTCAATGGCTGGTGAAAAATCATTGATGGTTTTTTGAATATCAATATTAGGCTTACGATTACGTAAAAACCAACGTGTTGCACGGCGAATTAAATAATATAATTGCAACATCATGCGATTTTGGATTAACGGACTGACAGCATGATCCAAATGAGAAACTTGTTGCCACAAGTCTTCTAAATGATAAATATGCTCTGCAATACTAAAACTTCGTACCACAAATGCAATATCGACCCCAGTTTCACGTTGCAAACGCTCAATAAAATTAATTCCCATACGATCGGTGATGCCTTTACATAATTGCGTTGCCACGATCTCACGACGTAACGAGTGCGTTTTCATTTGTGGCAAATAATTTTCACGCAAAGGCTGCGGAAAGGCTTTCAGTAAATACTGATCGAAATGCGCATCATCCGGCACATCCGTTGCTAATAAATCTTGCTTCAAATACATTTTGCAATAAGCCAGCAACATCGCAATTTCAGGTCGAGTTAACGGCTTATTATTGGCTTTACGTTCGATTAAAGTTTTATCATCAGGCAAATATTCTAATTTGCGATTCAAACGCCCTTCTTTTTCTAAGGTTTGAATACCATGGCGCAATAAATCCATGGTTTGCTGTGACACAGAGGTTTCAAGCGCAAGCATTTGTGTTTGATCATAATTATCTTGTAAAACTAATTCCGCTACTTCATCTGTCATGGTTCCAAGCAAGGCATTACGTTCTTCCTTGGTCATTTTGCCATCAGCAATGAGACGATTGAGTAAAATCTTGATATTCACTTCATGATCGGAGCAATCCACACCCGCTGAATTATCGATAAAATCGGTATTGACAATACCGCCTTGTAATGAATATTCAATTCTTGCAAGCTGCGTTAAACCTAAATTACCACCTTCTGCGATCGCACGGGCATTGAGCTCTGTTGCATCAACGCGAATATTATCACTCGTACGATCACCAACATCAGCATGTGTTTCATTAGACGCTTTGACAAACGTGCCAATCCCACCATTCCAAATTAAATCAACACGTGCTTTTAAAAGGGTGCGAATCAATTCATTGGGCACCATACTCTCTTTAGTTGTATTTAAAACCGCTTGAATTTCTGGCGATAATTTAATCGATTTTGCAGAACGATTAAACACACCACCCCCTTTGGAAATAAGTTCCAAGTTGTAATCAGTCCAATTAGAACGCGGTAAATTAAAGAGCCGTTTTCTTTCTTGAAAGCTCACTGCAGCATCAGGATTTGGATCTAAGAAAATATGCATGTGATTAAATGCACCAATGAGTTGAATATGTGGCGATCGCAACATACCATTACCAAACACATCGCCACTCATATCACCAATACCAACCACAGTGAAATCATCTTTAGTGGGATCAATATCCAATTCACGTAAATGACGTTTAACCGATACCCATGCGCCACGTGAAGTAATGCCCATTTTTTTATGATCATAACCAGCAGAGCCACCTGAGGCAAACGCATCATCCAACCAAAAACCATAATCGGCCGCAATACGATTGGCGATATCAGAAAAGGTTGCAGTGCCTTTATCTGCAGCAACCACTAAGTAAGGATCATCTTCGTCATAACGCAAGACTTGCGGTGGTGGCACCACCACGCCATTTTCAATATTATCGGTTAGATCTAATAAACCACAGACAAACAAGCGATAACATGCAACGCCTTCTTCAAAATAAGTCTCACGCGACCATTCTGGTTTCGCTTGTTTGACGACAAAACCACCTTTAGCACCTTGTGGCACAATCAACGTATTTTTTACGGATTGCGCTTTCATTAATCCTAACACTTCTGTGCGAAAATCTTCACGTCTATCTGACCAACGCAAGCCGCCACGGGCCACTTTACCAGCACGTAAATGCACGCCTTCCATTCGTCGCGAATAAACAAAAATTTCGAATTTGGGTCGTGGTAATGGCAAATCTGAAATGAGTTGTGGATCAAATTTAAAAGAAAGATAGGGCTTGGGTTCACCATTTTGTTGCGTTTGAAAATAATTGGTACGGGTAGTTGCCAGCATACATTCTAATAAACGACGCAAAATACGGTCTTCATCCAAACTCACTACATTATCTAAACTACGCTCAATAAAACTCAATTGCGTCGTAATATCAGCCGCACGTGTTGCTGCGGGATAAAGCGGATTAAAACGAGCGAGGAAAAGCTGAGTCAGTGCACGCGTAATATCGGCATTATTAATTAATGCAGTTTCAATATAGTGTTCACTAAAGGTAAAACCTGTTTGTCGCAAATATTTAGTATAGGCTCGCAACATACGCGTTTCTTGCCAGGTTAAATGCGCAGTTAACACCAAGCGATTAAAACCATCATTTTCAACCTCACCAAACCAAATATGCGAAAAAGCAGCTTTAAAAATATCTCTGATATCAACGACATTGATATCTTTATTAGACACATAAGTCATATCAAAATCATTAATCCAGATGGGGCTACCATCTTTTAATTTAACGCAATAAGGAGATTCGCCAATAATTTTGAGTCCCATATTTTCTAAAATAGGCAAGACATCTGACAACACAATGGTTTGTTCTGCATGAAATAATTTTAAGCTTAATTCATCAGTCCCTGGCACACGATTAAAGCGCATGGCAAGTGCTGTCTGGGCCTTGAGACTTTCCATTTTTTCAATATCTTTCAGTGCTTCTTCTGCAGAATAGGTTTCAGTATAACTCGTGGGAAAAGCTTTGCTGTATTTTTCATAACGCCGCAAGCCTTCCGCTTCACCATAATGCTGGGTTAAAACACGCTTCAACTCATCTGTCCATAAATAGGCAAGTTGAATAATCTCTTTTTCGATTGTCTGCACATCGACATCTATTGGCGTTTTAGGATTAACTCGAATTAAAAAATGCAGCCGTGCTAAAACCGATTCAGAAAAATAAGTACTGATTGTGCATTCAATCCCTTTTAAATGTCGCATTAACGTCGCTTGCATGGCGAGCGCTAAATCCGTGGTAAATCGTTCGTGCGGCATATACACCAAACACGAAAAATAACGACAAAACACGTCACGCCTCACTAACAAGCGCAAACGCTTACGTTCTTTTAATTGCAAAACGTTGAGGGTTAATGAAAGTAATTCTTCATGGGTTGCTTGCAGTAGATCGTCACGCGGTAAGGTTTCTAGAATGTGTAGCGCTTCTTTACCATCGTGACTATCTGCAGGCAAATTGAGTTCTTGTAAAATACGCTGTACTTTTAAGCGTAAAAAAGGAATATGTTTTGGACTCGTGTGATAAGCAGTCGAGGTATAAAGGCCAATAAAGCGCCTTTCGCCAATGACTGTTCCTTTTTCATCAAATTGCTTTACGACCAAATAATCGGTATAGGTATCTCTATGCACGGTCGAGGGACTATCTGTCTTACCTAAGGTCAAAATGGCTTGTGACAAAGCTATTTTATGCGCTTCCGCAGGTAAATCAGCATAACTATTTGAAATCGCGTGTAACAATTCATCACGCAATACCCCTAAGCCTGAACCTGGCACAATTTGCAAGGTATCACCGATTAATTTGTAGTCTCGTGCACCTAAAAAAGTAAAATTATTATTAATTAACCACGCAAGAAAATCGCGCGATTCAGACACATCGGCTTCTGGAAACGGCAAGGTACTGGCTTCTAATGACTTAAGCGATGATTTCGCGCGTTCAACCATTTGCGCCCAATCCGTAACGGCCACACGCACATCACGTAACACGCGTGCGATATCGGCATGCAATTCTTGGATGGCTTTTGCATTCACCATTTTATCAATCTCAATGTGAATGGGTGCTTCGGTAGCAGCATTAGCTTCCTTAGTACCGACAGGATAAATTTGGGTGATGCGATGCGCCGCATCTCGTTTAACTTTGAAGCCACCAAAGTGCACAATAAAATGCACTTCATAACCGTAGCGCTTCAATGCCATACGAATGGAATCGACTAAAAAAGGCATGTCATTGTGAGCAATTTGGATGACGGTATGGGGACTGGTCCAGCCTTCTTTTTCTTTAGTAGGATTGAAAATATGGATTTTGACGTCTTGCGGCGCACGCTCGAAAATTAACTGCCAATGCGACAATAACAGCGGATACAACACCGTCAGCGGCCGTGAAGCCAAGTCACTCTCAGCGAGCGAGCCAAAATACCGATCAGCAAATTGTGACAGCAGGGTCGCCTCAATGCCATCATGATGTTGTTTAATCAGATCTTTTAACTGTTGCATTAACGCTACCATCTCCGCCCTCCCGTTTTGAATACGATGAAACTAAAGCTCGGGGATTCTAGCGCTAAACTTACTCCAAGTACACTGGCAATGCCTCGTCTGGCTTAACAAACGCCCGGCGTTGCCACTGCGCACAGGCCAACTGCAACAGCACGCAAGCTTCTGGCGTGATGGTCGGATCCGGCAAGGAAAGCGCGATTAACGGGCACTGGAACGCAAACGACAGCGCCTGCACAACGCTTGCAGCAATGCGTAAGCCCGTGAAGCTACCGGGGCCGGCGACATAGGCAATAGCATCTAAATTCTCAAAAGACAGCTCTGCTTCTGACAATAATTGATCCAGCATGGGTAAAATCAACTTCCCTTGCGACATGGCAGCAGGTTGTTGTAATTCACGGATTTGCGAATCAAGCAATAAAGCAACTTGGCAAGTAGGACCACTGGTATTGATAGCGAGCAGACGAGGCATGGCTTAGCCTTCCCCTGGCCCCAGATGCTGATTCACCGAGCCACGAATGAGGATAGAGGGATTTTGCTTTAATTGCGTCGAGATGCCGACGAAATCACGAGAGATATCATTTAAATTATCCAACACCTGATGCGCTTCAGGTAACATTTGCATTTTTAACGTATCGCTTGCATGCGCAGTATTGTCTAAGATCACGTTGATATTGTTGCGATGATTCGCAAACGTCGCCGTAATCTCATTCACCTGCCGCAGTGTCTGCTGAATCGCTTGCAGATTCCGCGAATTGAGCAGGGTCTTCACCGCAATCGTGATCTCACTGATATTGGTTGAAAGCTGTGTCAATATCGTATCAAGCCGCATAAATAAAGAAGGTGCGGTTGGAATAATTGGATAAAGATTCCCAGGCAAGGTTTGTAACGGCGCAAGATTTGCTCCCTTATCTTGCAGCTGCACATATGTTATTCCTGTAATGCCTCGTACATTGAGAGTGGCAACCGTCCCTTGTGTGATAGGGGTGTCTTCTTTGACATTGAGCAATAACTCGACTAAACGCGGGTTATTGTGATTCAGTTGTATGCTTTTGATTGTGCCCACTTCCACGCCATTGTATTCAACTGACGAATCGACAGCCAAACCCGTTACAGCTTCTTCCATCAGCACTTCATAGGTCGAATATTGATTAAACGAAAACCCCGACGACAGCCAAATGACGGTCAGCACAATGACTGCCACCAAGGAAATGACAAAGGCGCCGATGATCGTGTAATTAACGTTAGGTTCCATGATCAAAAAATAATTGAATGAGTGGATGTTGATTTTTGACTATTTCCGCCATCGGCGCAACAGCTAATACATGTTTTTCGCCTAAGAAAGCGACGCGGTCCGCGACTTGCCATAAGGTATCCTTCTCATGCGTCACCATCACGACCGTGAGTCCCATGGTGCGCTGTAGGTTTAGGATCAACGCATTCAAACCACTTGCGGTATGCGGATCAAGCCCTGCTGTTGGTTCATCTAAAAAAATAAGCTCAGGATCCAGCACAATCGCACGCGCAAGCGCTGCCCGCTTTTGCATGCCGCCACTGAGTTCCGCGGGATACTTATTAGCATCAGCAGGTGCTAAACCCGCCATGGTTATTTTTAATAAGGCTAGATGCTTAATGGTTTCTTTATCGAGAGAGGTATGCTCGATGAGTGGAAAACTCACGTTTTCTAATACGGTCAACGAGCTAAACAGCGCATTTTGTTGAAACAACACCCCCAAACGCTGTTGAATCCCTACTTTCGTCTTTTTAGATGCACCAACTAACTCTTTATTAAAAATCTGAATAGACCCACTGCTAGGCACCATTAATCCTAACATTTCACGCAGCAAAGTCGTCTTGCCCGACCCACTGCCACCGACAATCGCAAGGATCTCACCGCGTTTGATCGCAAGATCAAGCCCTTGGTGGACACAATCTTTACCGAAGTAGGTGGAGAGGTTGTGGATGGTGATGATGGGATTTTCAAAGCTCACAAATTCAACTCACTCAAAATCACTGAAAAAACCGCATCGACCACAATAATAAAGAAGATAGACAACACCACACTGCGTGTCGTGTTTCGTCCGACACTGTTTGCACCCAGTTCTACCCGCATGCCTTGGTGCGAAGCAATGCTTGCAATCACTAGCGCGAAAATCGGCGTTTTACCCAGGCCAATCAGTAAGGTTTTGAGGGGTACAGCGCCTGGGAAGCGATGCAAAAAGTCATACCAGCTGATATTGAGCAAGCTACCTGCCGTCACTATCCCGCCCAGCACGCCAAAGATATCCGCCCACATCGTGATCAGCGGCAATGCAATCACAAGGCCAATCACACGTGGTAGCAACAACAATTGGCCAGGTGTCAACCCCATGGTTTGCAGGGCATCGATTTCTTGGTTCAGCTTCATCATCCCCAGTTGCGCGGTAAAAGCCGAACCCGAGCGCCCGGCAACCATAATCGCAGTAATCAGTGGCCCAAATTCACGTAATACTGACAAGCCAATCACGTTTATCACATACACATTCGCGCCGTAGGCTTTTAATTCAAGCCCCATTTGATAGGCAATGACCAAGCCAATCATGAAAGAAATGAGCGCAATAATCGGTAGCGCCTCATAACCTGTGCGATAAATAACAGCAGCAATCGCCGACCATCGAATGCAGTTTGGCTTTTTAAACCATTCGCCTATTTCTAGGGTTAACTCGCCAATAAAAGCCAAATAATCAGCCAGATACTTGCAAGCCGCCACACTTGCTCGCCCAACGATTGCAATAGGATTCAGCTTTTTTACCTGGGACAACACAGGCTTAACAGCTAGCTCTTTTTCAACTAAATTCAGCAAGATGAGATTAGGTTCAGCAAAATCAACCAAACGCGCCGTTCTGCCCGCTTGCCATTGTGTGAATGCCCAGGCAGCAGCGCTATCCATTTTAGTAATGGCTTGCCCATTAATCAGAATCGGCATATCACGCGGAATAGAAAGTGCCTGTAGTTCTGCTTGCAATACGGTGAGATGCGCCAAGTCCCATTCGTCACGACAAGTCAGCGTTTGGGTGTCTACATCATAATCAACCAGTGACATCGTTAGGTCTCTCTCTCTTTACACTATAATCAATGCTGCCGCGACATCGCGGTTTTCTGCTGACAGCGCACTGAAAGTGCGGCAAGCAGCGGCTGTATCCATGATTTCAACACCTATCCCCTGATTAATGAGCTCACCATAAAGCGCAAGCGGTGGAAATTGCAAGCTGCCGCCTGTTCCTAACAACAAGATAGCAGGTTTTAAAGCAAGAATCGGCGTCAAAAGCGCTGCATCTGTCAAATCTGTCAGACATTGGGGAGGCCAATTATCGATGAGCTGCGTTGGCGTCACGATCACACTATGCATATAAGTTACGCCATTAATACGCACGCAACCTGGCTCGTAAGCCTCAATTTGGTATTGTGAGCTATTGTTGTCTAGTTCAAGTAATGCCATACCTGCAACCTTAAGTCCCATAGCTCATTAAACGCTGATATCTTTCCGCCAATAATTGCGAGAGTGGATAGGACTGCAGCAGATTCAATTGCTGGATCAAGTGATCTTTCAAGGTATCTGCCATCTTCGCATCATCACGATGGGCACCACCCAAAGGTTCGGGAATGACGCCATCGATCAGACCCAGGCTATGGATCTTGTCAGCTGTCAGCTCCATCGCCTCTGCCGCAAGTGGCGCTTTATCGGCACTACGCCAAAGAATAGATGCGCAACCTTCCGGTGAAATCACTGAGTACACCGCATACTGCAACATCCACACGCGATCGCCGACCCCAATCGCCAACGCCCCACCCGACCCACCTTCGCCGATCACAACACAAATAATGGGGATCTGCAATTTCGCCATCACAAATAAATTCCGCGCAATCGCCTCACTTTGATTACGCTGTTCGGCCCCGATGCCAGGATATGCCCCTTGGGTATCAATAAAAGTGATGAGCGGGAGTGAAAATTTTTCAGCGAGTTTCATCAAGCGCAATGCTTTACGATAGTCTTCCGGATATGGCATACCGAAATTGCGTTCAATGCGCTCCTGCGTTTTGCGCCCCTTCTCGTGTCCCATCACCATCACCGGCTTGCCATCAAGACGCGCAATGCCAGCAAGAATAGAAGGCCCCGCAGACATGGCTCGATCGCCTGACAATTCATCAAAATCCGTAAAAATCCGCTTGATGTAATCCATGGTATGTGGACGCAGCGGATGACGTGCGAGTTGTGTCACCTGCCAAGGGGTGAGGTTGCTGAAAATCGATTTGGTCAATTGCTTACACTTGGCATCTAATCGCCTGATTTCTTCATTTAAATTAACATCGGCATCTGTGCCAACCATGCGGAGTTCTTGGATTTTTGCTTCGAGCTCTGCAATCGGTTGCTCGAAATCAAGAAAATTCATGTTTACTGACATATTCATCTTTGACTACCTTACTATTTTGATCAGCAACCCCTTATACACTAAGGGGCTTTGTTATTTCAACTACCCCCCTAGCCCTGCACCTTCATCCCCTTTCATGCATCAGCACAAACCGCTTGCCACTAAAAGCAAGTCCCATCTTTAAAATATTGCTCGCACCTTGTGATTTTGCTTCTGCTAAATAGCTCAGTGAATTAATTTGATCCAGTGCTTCTTTTGCTGCTTTTTCTAGCAAATGCTTAACTTCTTTTAATGATTTTTTCTTCGGCACATTCACTTTTTTAAATTCAAAGATAATCGTTGGCTTATCTACAAGATGTGAAAGAATCATATAATCATACCGGCCATAGCCACTTTCGCGATTCGAGCGAAGTGAATAATCGTTGCCATCACCAAGACGCGCTGTAATGCCAACTAAAAGCCCATGATAAAAAGCCTCAGGCATATAACTCACGTCATGCACACTCACAATGCGTTCTAAAATCAATTTGAATCTATTTTCAAATTCAACAATATTGCCATCCAGCAAAGCATCAAGAAATGTGTCATACCAATTACTATCAAATCCATCTGCTAACCAACCTTCAATAATATTGCGATACAATCCTCTCACTTCTCGATTAGGAAGACGCAATTGACATAATGGACCTCGTTCAGTTGCTTCAAATGAATCAGCAGTGAGATAGCCTGCCATTAAAAATAAACTCCAAATGGCTGATTCACTCTTATTAAGATCGCCAAAAACAACATTTTCATTAATCAGCTGAGGCACCATCTGCCCTTCAAATAATCGTGCCAATTGTGTTTTAAATGATTCACTCGATTTGATTAAAAGTTGTCTAACCAAATCATTACCACTGGTGTTTACCCAATAAAGATTGCAAAGCCCTCGCTGCATAATGCAATTCACTATCGACCAGGGATTATAAATACGATGATTACCAAACTGATAACCGTTATACCAACGTTTAATTTCTTCCGCTTTAGCTTGTAAGTTAGCTTTAGCAAGTAATCCACTTACCTCGTCTTCAGTAAAACCAAAATAATCACCATATTCTTGATTCAAGATAGAATAAACCATCAAATTATTTAAATCAGAAAACATACTCTCTTTTGAAACACGTAAAATACCGGTGAGAACTGCTTTAAATAAATAAACATTATCCTTTAAAGCAGCCCCTAATAAATTGCGAAATAACCTAACAATCTCAGGATAATAGTTATTCAAATAGCCCTCTTGAACCGGTGTATCGTATTCATCAATCAGAATACAGACTTTTCTGCCATAGTGATCATGCAAGCATTTGCTTAAAAATAAAACTGAACCTCCTATGGCTGCTCGATTAGCTTTTCCTTCTAAGATGCTATTAATTTCCTTTTTCTGAAAAGCAATTAATTTATCACTGTTCAGCAATACATTGCTAAAATCAGCATAAACAAGCTGTATCATTCTGACGACTTTTTGATAGGCGTCTTCGTACGTATTCTCTTTAATATCTTTAAAGGTTAAATAAATAACAGGATATTGACTGTGATGTTTTGCAAAAAGCTCTTTTTCTTGCGAAATTTTTAAATTTGCGAATAAATCAGCTGCGTTTGCATTGATATCTAAAAAATATCGTAACATAGACATGTTTAATGTCTTACCGAAGCGACGGGGGCGAGTGATTAAAACGACCTGCGTATCTTCAAGCACTTCTTTGATAAATAAACTTTTATCGACAAAGTCAAATTCACCGCCAGCAATTTCTTTAAAATCGCTATAACCAACCGGTAATCGAATACTCATGGGTTACTCCAGGTAAGAGAGGCAAACATTATAACCCATGCAAATTTTTCATGCGCAGGCCCTAACTACCCATCCTAGCTGCTCCGCTCCTGCCTGCCATCCTTCGGCAATCACAAAGCCCACAATAGCCACCAACGTCTCGCCTGCATAAAGCAAGGGAATCGTTGCACGCTGCCAAGGCGGCACGCGCCATTGTTGTAGCAATTTTTTAAGATCCGAATGATGAGTATGATGCGGCAGTTGAATGCGTTCGCCACCTTTACGATAACGCACTGCCAATTCATCAAGCGAGACGCGCAATCCCTGACCTAACACGCGTGTTGCAATTAATTTTTGCTCTTTTACTTCATCTGGCACCAAATACAACTGATCTTGATAGCGCCTGATTGAAACATCACCAAAACGAACACAAGGATTGCGATCTGGCTTTGCGGTGAGAAGGGCCTGCATGCTTTCCATTTTCTTCGCACTTGGCAGCGGGTAGCCATGATCAGCGATCCATTGCCGCAGAACTAACCGCCAATTAGGCGCCTCTCCCGCCTTGGCACAATGCATCGCGCTGCGTGAGATCGTTTGCGACATCGCGGGCCAGCGTTTTTTAAGGAGCGGAATCACTTCGTGTCGCAAATAATTCCGTGCGAAATCGATCTTTGTATTAGACTCATCTTCAATCCATTTGAGTGATAACTGTTCTGCCACCTTGCGCAATACATCACGTGAAAAAGATAACAAAGGCCGCGCATGCTGCCCTTTAGCAAAAGGCTTAATCGCCGGCATTCCTGCCAATCCCTTCGGCCCTGCCCCACGCAACAGCTGTAGCAGCACCGTCTCTGCTTGATCATCCGCATGATGCGCTGTCAGTAGCATATCATCGGGCTGCAGATGAGCTGCTAACTTCTCATAGCGTGCACGTCGCCAATAGTCTTCTTTATTTTTTTGCGGTATTTCTGGCAAGACCTCACACTGAAAAGGAATGCCATACGCTGTCGCCACCAACTTGCAATGGGCAATCCAGCTTTCGCCATGGGGACTGGCACCATGCGCAACATGCACTGCGACCAGCGACAGCGGCAGGGTTTTCGCAGCTTCCGCACATAAAGCAAGCAGCACATGCGAGTCCATCCCGCCGCTGTAGGCAATGACGTACCGCCTAGCATGGCCGTGCTGATTAAAAAAATCGTTTAAACTAAGCCCCATACTTCAAACCTGCTAATAGAGCAGCTATGATAGCGGATCTTGAGTTAGAATGTGATAATCATGCCATCCACCTTCGTTCATCTGCGTCTTCACACCGAGTACTCCCTGCGAGATGGGCTACTCACCATTCCTGATCTTTTGCAGAAAGCTGTAGCGACAGGGATGCCTGCGGTTGCGATTACTGATCGTCATAATTTATATGCTGCTGTAAAGTTTTATCAGCAAGCGATTGAAGCAGGCATTAAGCCGATTATTGGGATTGATGTTCAATGTTTAATAGACGAAACAAAACCAGATGAATCCTTATCGCTCACGTTACTGTGTCAAAATAATACGGGTTATCATCATTTACTCACTTTAATTTCTCGCGCCTATTTAGAAGGCCAAATAAATGATCAACCCTTTATTAAAAAAGAATGGTTGCAAGATCATCATGACGGCTTAATTGCTATATTCAATTTTAATAATCATGAAACGCGTGCTAAAGAGACATTACCCTTTTGGCAAGAAAATTTCTCTCAGCGCTTTTATTTCGAGATCTGTCGTGTCGAAAACACGAATGAGCAAACCGTAATACACAGCATCATTAAATTAGCAGCTCAATATCATATTCCACTGATTGCCACAAACAACGTACGCTTTCTGACGCGCGATGATTTCGAAGCACACGAAGCACGCGTTTGCATTCAAGAAGGCCATACCCTAAGCGACCCTGCTCGCCCAAGACATTATACCGAAGAACAATATTTTAAATCGCCAGCAGAAATGGCTGCCTTATTTAAAGACATTCCCTCAGCTTTAGAAAATACAGTTGAAATTGCAAAACGCTGCAATTTACATCTTGAATTAAATAAAATTTTATTACCCCATTTTGAAGTTCCCCCTCATCTCAACATTGAAACTTATTTTTGTGAACTTGCTAAAAAGGGTTTGGATACACGCTTGCAAGCTTTGTTTGGTCAACTGCCCGAAGCAGATTTTTTAATTAAACGCAAAGCCTATGACGCACGCTTAAATCATGAGTTAGCTGTTATCAATACCATGGGATTTGCGGGTTATTATTTAATTGTGGCTGATTTTACCAAATGGGCGAAAGAGCAAGATATTCCTGTTGGCCCTGGACGCGGATCAGGGCCTGGATCACTGGTTGCTTATGCCCTCAACATTACCGATTTAGACCCGATTGCACTCGATTTATTATTCGAACGATTCTTAAATCCAGAACGGATCAGCATGCCAGATTTCGATATCGATTTTTGCATCGAAGGGCGTGATCGCGTGATTGATTATGTGATGCAAACACAGGGTAAAGACCGTGTATCGCAAATTATCACTTATGGCACAATGGCGGCTAAAGCTGTGATTCGTGATGTCGGACGTGTGCTTGCTATGCCGTATGGCTTTGTCGATAAAATTGCTAAACTCGTTCCCTTTGAACTCGGTATCACATTAGAAAAAGCGTTAGAACAAGAGCCGCAATTACAAGAACACTATGACAAAGAAGAAGAAGTGCGCACACTGATTGATCTTGCGCGTAAATTAGAAGGCTTAACGCGCAATGTCGGCAAACATGCGGGCGGGATTGTGATTGCACCGGGCAAGCTCACTGATTTTGTGCCACTTTATTGTGAAGGAGACGATACCGCACATCCTGTCACGCAGTTTGATAAAGATGATGTGGAAGCCGTAGGTCTGGTTAAATTCGACTTTTTAGGCTTAAAAACGCTGACGATTATTCATCGCGCGGTGAAGCTGGTCAATCACAGGCGCATGCAAAATAATGAATCGCCGATTAATATTCAACTGCTACCATTAGACGATCAAAAAACATTTGCACTATTACAAGCTTGTCATTCAACTGCTATTTTCCAGCTTGAATCGCATGGCATGCGCGATTTAATTAAACGCATGCAACCGGATTGTTTTGAAGATTTAATCGCACTGGTTGCCCTTTTTAGACCTGGCCCGTTGCAATCAGGGATGGCGGATGAATTTATCAATCGCAAAAGTGGCAAAGATAAAGTAACTTATTTACATCCTAGTTTAGAGCCAGTATTAAAACTCACTTATGGCGTTATTGTGTATCAAGAGCAAGTGATGCAAATTGCGCGTGTACTTGCAGGCTATACTTTGGGTGCTGCTGATATTTTACGTAAAGCGATGGGCAAGAAAAAACCAGAAGAAATGGCGAAACAACGTGCAATATTTTGCGAGGGCGCAGCACAAAATGGCGTGGATGAAAAATTAGCAACACATATTTTTGATTTGATGGAAAAATTTGCGGGTTATGCCTTTAATAAACCACATGCTGCTTCTTATGCATTACTTGCGTATCAAACGGCTTGGCTCAAAGCGCATTATTTAGCTGATTTTATGGCAGCGGTTTTGTCATCTGATATGGATAAGACAGATAAAATTTTATTCTTTTTGGAAGACTGTAAACAATTAGGCCTCACGATTTTGCCACCCGATATTAATCACAGTGAATATGCTTTTACGGTACAAGATAATCAAACATTACGTTATGGATTAGGCGCCATTAAGGGTGTGGGTGAAGCAGTCATTCATGCCATTATTCATTCTCGCAAAAAAGGTGGTGATTTTCTTGATTTATTTGATTTCTGCAAGCGCATTGATTTAAAGAAAGCGAATAGACGTGTTTTAGAAGCCTTTATTAAAGCAGGTTGTTTTGATGCCTTAGGCACACACCGTGCCGCTTTATTAGCTTCCCTCGATAAAGCTTTACAACATGCCGAACAAACACTGCATAATGCGACCTACGGGCAGCAAGATTTATTAAGTGAGCACCACACCTTAAGCAAAGCAGATTACTTAACTATCTCGCCATGGACCGAAGATGAGCGTTTACAAGGTGAAAAAGAAACGTTAGGTTTTTATTTAACCGGTCATCCACTGAATCGCTATAAAAAAGAACTCTCACACTTAACCACCTGTGACATTGCAAGCCTCTCGCCAGACAAGCACCCCACAGCTACCATCGCCGGCCTCCTCACGCAATTACGCACGCGACAAACCAAACGTGGCGATAAAATCGCGATTTTTACATTAGATGGTGGCAATGAAGCAACCATCGATGTAGTCTGTTTTAGCGAGTGTTATCAAAAATACAGAGCATTATTAGTCACCGATCAACTGATTATTGCCGAAGGCGACGTCAGCATTGATAGTTTCAACAACAAGCCCCGTCTCGTATGCAAAGATTTATATAGCATCGAAACCTTGCGCACCCGTCATGTACAAGGCTTACAACTCACACTATCCTCTTGGTCACAACTGGATCCCAAACAATTGCAGCGCGTGCTACAACCTTTTACAGGCGGCCCCTGCCCTGTTCAGATTAAGTGCGTGGATGGGAAGGCGGTGACGATGTTGTCGTTGGGGCCTAAGTGGCAAGTTAAAGCGCAGGATGCGCTTATCCATTGCATCGAAGCGGAATGTGCTGTGCCAGAGATAGAGTGGATGTATTCATTGACTGAGTCGTGACCACTTGACTAAATAAGCCGCTTGCATTACGTGTTTTCAGTTCTGCGTTGATATAACGATATGCTTTGTTTAATTTTTCAGTTAGCGCAATCATGTTATCTAATGAATGGAATGAATTAAGCGGATATTCATGTTCATAGTCCCGAATACAGTCTTTATGATGCCTTGCCCATTCCTGACCACCATATGCTTCAAGTAACTCTTTTAATCTATCCTTAATGTCATGATATTTTTGATATGCAATTAAAATTACATTCGAAACTTCTTTTGCATTTTGACACTTAGATAATGATCTCTCGCTAAGAATAAAGATAAAATGCTTTAAGCAATCTTCATCATCAAGATAAGATTTTGATTTAATGTCCTCTATCAGCTTCTTTATTTCTTGATAACTTGATTGAAATAATTTATCTAAGCTACAACGCATTTCTAAGGCAAATCGATCAGCACGACTAAAGTCATTATCAAAAAGACGCCGCTCTGTTTCAGTCGAAAATTTGCGACGATATTTTTCTTTTTTTGCTTCAAACAATTCTTTTCTAAAAAAATCTAACACCTCTGGGAAGTAGGGGCGACAATCTGGATCATGATCACACATTTTCTGAATGAACGTCTGAAAATGACATCTTGCTTTGTCTGGCACAATTCCATTCAATCCATCACCAATGCCATTTGCTTCATAAGGGATGCATCCCACTTTAATTTTTCTTACATTATATTTTTCGGCACCTAAAATATCACGCGCAATAATCACACCTAACGCAAAAATATCTGACCTTGGATGAAGACGCGAGCAAAGGTGGCCATGAGGATGGCAGACATACATTTCAGGTGAAGCATACGTTCGTGTACCACGATGTGAGAACAACTCTGAAAATTGAGGAGACCATTGACGGAGTGTTGATAACAGCAAGCTATCACCAAAATCAATAAGATAGATATTTTCTTCTCTTTGTATCATATTGCCAGGTTTCGCATCTGTCCAGTAAATGTCCAGTTTATGCAAATGAAACATTGCAACAATCGTACGGTAAATCAACTCTAATCGCTCACTCCAATCCAATCTCTTAAAATCATCTGACTGTATCTTTGTTTTTAAATCACCACAGCCAATGCTATTTGATTCTCCTTTCTCTCGCAAATCATATTCAACAAAAAACGCTTCTATACCATCCAAGCAATCAATTAACACAGGAAATTTAGTATGCAAATAATTAAGCCGTCTACTAATAGAAAAAATTCTATTATATTTATCTCTGCTTTCTTTATATAATTTTTCTTTTTCTTCTTGCGAGATATTTCTAAAAAACTCAACCTTCGATCTCTTAATCACATAACGTGATCCTCCCGGAACACGAACAAAACGATCCTCACCACGTTTCACAACATCACTTACAGAATAAGTACAGTTAAAAGTACCTTTTCCTATATTGGACTGGGAAGAAAAAATATGAAACCGTTCTTCTCGCTTTCCTTCATTATTAAATTTGAAACGATTTGAGGAAGCAGTCAGAATATTACTATTAATCGTCACTGAAACCGTACTTCCACTCTTAAGCAAAATATTTTTTACAGAATTTTCTCTTAAAATATCAATAGGCTCAACTGAATGCTGATAAACATAAAATAATGCTTGATTATGAGCTTTATAAGCTTCATCCACTAACTTACTCAAGTCTATTTTTAAACGGAGCGGCTTCATTTCCAATGCTAAAGCAGATATGAGAGGAGATACTGTTTTTAAACGGAGCGGCTTCACTTCCAATGCTAAAGCGGATACTAAAGGAGACACTGAAGACATGAATGGCCTCATTAATGAGAAAATAGTGACTAGCGCTTAGCAGCCAAGCCCTTAGCAGAAGGCCCTATTTCGTTTTTGTTTACAGGCGCAATAGCATGATTTTTGCTATTCGAGCTACCAAATATGCGGCTTGATCCACCAACAGGCTGTAAGCTTGCACTTTTATTGTGGAGAACTTTATTATTGAGCTTTTCAGTTAATTTAATCAAATTATCTAATGAATTAAGAGGGTAGTCATTACAATACGAATTAATATAACGCTGACGGTTGGCTAACCATTGCTCATATTGATTTTGACATTGAGTTTCATATTGACGCGCAAATTCCTGCAATTCATTATGAACGCTGTAAAATCCTTTGATTGCATTGAAAATAGTATCTTCTATTTCCTGCGCACTCTTGCAACCAACTAATGTTTTCTGACCAAGCATGAAAATAAAATGGTCTAAACAATTCTTATCAGCCAAGCCATCTACTGCTGCGACACGAGAAGCAAATTGATAAGCATATTCACCATTTGTTATCCATGTATGCAGCTGACGTAGTTCATTGTAAAATATTAACGCATAGTAATGAGCAGATGATAAATTAAGAACAAAATCAGATTTAGCCTCCTCATCAGCATAATCCTTCTTCAATCTGACTATTTTTTCATCTCGCAATCTATCTGCGTTATATTCACTTGCTTCATGAAATGTAGGGCGTTCAGAGGGTATGTCATGACACATTTTAGCAATATAATCTAGAAGCATTTTATGTGCTTCTATGTCCACTTTATTACTTAAATCATACAAACCATTCCCCACATTAAGGGGCTGCTTAGCACGATAAGTTATTCCATCTTTACCAGTATATAAAAGATCGCCATTAAATATGGCTGCGAGTAGACGCCCATAGGAACACATATCTCTCCGCCATCCATCCTCAAAAGACCAACCTACTTCTCGACGATAGATTTCTGGTGCTGCATAAAGAGCTGTCCCACAAGGTGGTAATGGCTTGTTTGGAGCGAGTTCAGATTGCAGCAAACTAAATCCCCAATCGAACAAATAGACACGACCATCCGCTGCTTGTATCATGTTATCTGGCTTAACATCAAGCCACAAAATACCGCTTTCGTTCAACTCTTGTATTGCCCTAGCAATGAGAAAACCTAATTCAAAACGTTCTTCCAAACTACATTCCTTTGCATTCTTACCGCAAACTTTTTCCGCAAGCTTATCAAGTAAATCACCACTCCATTCATTGTTATTGTGTCTCTGCTGCTCCTTTAAGTTTTTTTCAATCATAAAAAATTTCAATCCATTACTAAATCGAAAAAAAACCGGGTATTTTGGGCGCAAATAATTGAACTGTCTGCCAATGAAAAAGATTTTATTATATTTGCCGACAGTATTCGTTATGAATTCTTTTTTAACACTATCAGTTAATACTACATCTTTTGGGAACACTTCGTCTGATTTTTTAACAACATTAGACGATTTCTTTGCAATAAAGCAATCTTTACCAGATTTATCTTTTCCAAGTTTCAGCGTCTTTTCTATTGGGTGAGTGTCACTTGATACACCAGAGCCTATATTCGAATCCGAAGAAAAAACATGAAACCTTAGTTGTTCTGGATGACGATAGGATGCAGCGGTCAATATATTGGCAGATAGATGAACATGAACAGCTTGACCACTTTTAAGCTTGATTCTATTGATGCCTGCTTCTAAGAGACCCGTATTCTGAGCAGCGTTCTGATACACATAAAATAATGCCTTATTTTGTTCTACCGTCAACTCATTTGGATCAACAGGAGTAGAAGACGACAAAACAGATAAATCCACCGATGACGATGAACGCATAGAAAAACCCTCGTTTTTTAGTTATGAATTTAATATTTTTTTAATAAATAATTTTATTTTTATGTACACACAGGAGCACTTACAAAGAATTGCATGGCGGGGCCTCGTTTTTGTGTAATTGATATAATTTTTGTTATTCTATTCTATTTATCTTAAGGGAATATGATTTATTAGGAAAAATCATGCCCTTAATGAGGAGCGCGATGGTACAGGAAGAAAAGGGAGATAACAAGGGGTTTTCAAGTAAATTCACACTATTTTGTTGTCAACACGCATCCATCGCATACTTGAGCACGAATCGCTTGCCGCTAAATGCAAGGCCAATCTTCAAGACATGGCTTGCGCCATGCGCTTTTGCATCGGCTAAATAGCCAAATGAATCGATTTGATCGAGTGCTTCTTTTGCGGATTTTTCAAGCACCTCTTACCTACTAGCCAACCCTCAATCATATTGCGATAAAGACCTCTAATTTCTCGATTTGGGATACGCAGCTGGCAGATCGGGCCTTCTTCGGTTTGTGTCAATGAATCAACTGTCAAATACCCTGCCAATAAAAATAAAGGCCATACCGCTGAGGCATTATGATGAAGCGCTGCAAAAGCAATATGTTCATCAATAAAACGTGAAACGGTCTGTCCATTGAATAATAATTCGAACTCAGCTTTAAAGTCTTCACTTGATTTCAACAGCAAATGCTTGATGAGGTCATTGCTACTGGTGTTTACCCAATAAAGACTACAAGCACCCTGCTCTGTAATGCAATAGGTTATTGACCAAGGATTATAAATGCGATGGCTACCAAATTGATAGCCATTGTACCAGCTTTTGATTTCTTCTGATTTTGCTTGCAATCCTGCTTTAGTCAATAATGCGGTTACTTCAACTTCTGTAAAGCCAAAATAATCACCATATTTTGGACTTAATACAGAATACACTCTTAAATTATTTAACTCAGAAAACATACTCTCTTTTGAAACACGCAAGATACCCGTAAGAACAGCTTTAAATAAATAAGGATTATCTTTTAACGCAGCACCTAATAAATTGCGAAATAATCCAACAATCTCAGTGTAATAATTGTTTAGGTAGCCTGCTTGGATAGGCGCATCATATTCGTCCAACAAAATACAAACTTTTTTGCCATAGTGATCGTATAAGCAATTACTTAAAAAAAGTAACGAAGCTTCAATATCAGCTTTATCGGCTTTTCTTTCTAAGAGATTATTAATTATTTTTTTATGATAAACAGTTAATTTATCACTATTCAGCAATACATCACTAAATTTGAGATAAGTGATTTGTATTATTCGAGTAATGGCTTGATAAGCCTCCTCATACGTAGGCTCTTTAATCTCTTTAAGCGTCAAATAAATAACAGGATATTGGCCCTGATGTTTCTCCCATATTTCTTTTTCTTGCGCAATTTTTAAATTTTCAAATAAAGATGCTGCATTCTCATTGATATCAAAAAAATAGCGTAGCATTGACATATTGAGTGTCTTGCCAAAACGACGGGGACGTGTAATTAACACCGCCTCTGTATCGTTTATTACTTCTTTGATGAATAAACTTTTATCAACAAAATCGAATGTCTCAACAACTTTCTTAAAATCACTCAGACCAACCGGTAGTCGCAGCATGAATCACGCGTCCGCCTTCTCTTCCTTACGCCTTAAAAAAGCAGGAATGTCGAGGTAATCAAGATTATCATTCTTTTGTTGTGCTGCAGGCGCAACGGCAGGCGTAGCTGGGGTTGTATAAGCAGGCGCTGCCGTGGTTTGTCTGCGCAAGATGGCGGGCTTTTCGAGTTCATCATAATCGACTGCTGAGCCTTCGCTTACTTTTAGACTATCGATTACTGGCGTTCTAAATCCAGTGACTTGTTTACGACCTAACCCTGTTGCAATTAATGTGACCCTGACTTCATCGCGTAATTCAGCATCAATCACTGTACCGACCACAACGGTTGCACTGTCTGAAGTGAGACCACGCACCACATCCCCTACTTCTTCAAATTCACCAATCGATAAATCAACACCCGCTGTAATATTGACTAGCACACCTTTCGCGCCACTTAAATCGACATCTTCCAGTAAGGGGCTCGCGATCGCTGATTCTGCAGCTAATCGTGCACGATTGTCGCCAGAGCCAATGCCTGTCCCCATCATCGCCATGCCCATTTCAGACATCACGGTACGTACATCAGCAAAATCGACATTAATGAGACCAGGACGTGTGATCAATTCTGCAATGCCTTGCACAGCACCGCGCAAAACATCGTTCGCGGCTTTAAAAGCATTGATTAACGTCACACTCTTGCCAAGTACGGCTAATAATTTGTTATTGGGAATAGTGATCAGCGAGTCTACATATTGCGATAAATTCGCAATCCCCTGCTCAGCGGTTTGTAAGCGCATTTTGCCTTCAAAGGAAAAGGGCTTGGTCGTCACTGCAACCGTCAAGATGCCCAATTCTTTCGCTACTTGCGCAAAGACAGGCGCCGCACCTGTGCCTGTGCCACCGCCCATACCGGCTGCCAAGAAAACCATATCGGCGCCACTCAAGGCAACGCGAATTTTTTCTCTATCCTCTTCTGCTGAACGGCGACCGACTTCAGGATTCGCCCCCGCACCAAGACCACGCGTGATGTTTTCGCCAAGTTGGATAATGGTATCAGCAGAGGAATTTTTGATGGCTTGCGCATCGGTATTTGCTGCAATAAATTCAACACCTTCAATGCGACAACCCATCATGTGTTGAATCGCATTACCACCACCACCGCCAATGCCAACCACTTTAATCACGGCGTTTTGTTGGCAGGTATCTAATAATTCAAATAAGTTGCTGTTCATCTCATGACTCCAACTAAAAATTCCCCTGAAACCAACTACGCATACGCGACCACAAGCTCTTCATGTTGGATGACGTAACAGGTGCAGATGAGCCAGAGCGTTGGCTTTGCTTCATCGCATACACCAACAAGCCCACACCTGTTGCATAAATGGGGTTATCAATAATATCTGACAGGCCGGTTACATTGTATGGCTTACCAATACGAACCGGCAGGTTAAAAATTCGCTCTGCTAATGCTTGCGCACCCATCACCTTCGATGCGCCACCTGTTAATACGATGCCGGCAGCTAAGCTATCTTGCAAACCAGATCGAATTAGCTCATGCGCCACCAGCGTAAATAATTCTTCATAGCGCGCTTCAATCACTTCGGTTAAAGCAGAGAGCGACACTTTACGTCCGCCCTTATCAGAAACCAAAGACACGTCAATCGCTTGACTCACATCAACCAAGTCGGCCAAAGCACAGCCATATTCCATTTTAATTTGTTCGGCTTGTTTCACTGGTGTACGAAAAGCAACAGAAATATCATTGGTCACTTGATCGCCTGCGATAGGAATAATCGCCGTATGACGAATCGATCCACCAGTGAAAATCGCAATATCCGTCGTACCACCACCAATATCAATCATGCAGACGCCTAATTCTTTTTCATCTTCTGTCAAAATCGATTGGCTCGAAGCAAAAGGTTCCAACACAATGTCACTTGTCGTCAGATTACATCTTTGCATGCATTTCACAATATTTTGCGCAGCACTCACCGCACCCGTCACAATATGCACTTTGGCTTCTAACCGCATACCTGACATGCCAATCGGTTCTTTTGTCACTTGTTGATCGATAATAAATTCTTGCGGCAACACATGTAGAATTTTTTGATCAGCAGGAATTGGCACCGCTTTTGCTGCATCGAGCACGCGATCGACATCTTGCGCGGATACTTCCATATCGCGAATTGGCACCATCCCATGCGAATTCATGCTCGCAATATGACTGCCAGCGATACCAGTAAATGCCGAATAAATTTCACAGTTCGCCATTTCTTGCGCGCGTTCAACCGAGGCTTTGATGGATTGCACCGTCGATTCGATATTAACGACGACGCCACGTTTCAAGCCTTGAGAGGGATGACTACCGACACCAACCACATTTAATTTACCATCGTGACTCACTTCACCAACCAGTGTCACGACTTTTGATGTGCCGATATCAATTCCAACTAACAAATCTTTGTTGATTGGCTTCGTTGCCATATTTTTTATCTCTTCCACATTATTATTGTTTAAAATGAACAGCTAAACCGTTAGCATATCGCAAATCGACATAATCCACACCATTCGCATGATTACCAACAATTTGTGGATAAACCCTAACAAATTGCGCTAAACGATCCAGCACCGCTTGATGCCCCAGTTCAATTGTCATGCCATTATCCAGTGTTAAACGCCATATCGCATAGGGCGAAAGCGAAAGCGCGGCGATTCTAGCATGAATAGGTAATAAAATGTGATTCATTTTTGCATCATATTGCAACATTAATAATTGCTGACCGAGAGGTCCGCTCAAATCAGGTAATCCTGCTGGGTATGTTTTAAGAGATGGTGCAAATAATTCGCCTGTGGTACTCAGTAATGTATTGCTGTCCCATCTCGCCGCTGCTATTTTTTCTGTGACCGTAATGTTCACTTGATCTGGCCATTTGCGACTAACAATGGCGGTTTCAATCCATGGCATTTGCAATAAACGATCGCGAATATAATCGACATCAATCGTAAAAAAGCCTTTATTCACCAGCGGCAATAAGAGCTGTTGAATGTCCGCATGATCAGCATGATGCACGCCATAAAGCTGCACGGTTTTGATTGGAAACGCATGCGACCATTTCACACGATGAAAAAGCAAGACAATGGCGAGCGCTAAACAAGCGACCAGCATGAATCGTGCTAGTTGTATCAAGAAAAAAGCGAGCGGTGTTGCGGGTTTTCGTTTGGTGAGAATCATTCCTTACATCCTTCCAATAATGCATACCTCTGGCAATAGTGCCACACCTGTTTGTGCTTCAACAATGGTTTTGATTTCAGCAATCAAACCTTCAACATCGGCAGCGGTGGCTGTACCCGTATTTAAAATAAAATTCGCGTGTTTTTCTGAAACCTGCGCGCCACCGAAACGTTTTCCTTTTAATCCGCAGGATTCAATTAATCGACCTGCAAAATCCCCTTTGGGATTGCGAAAAACTGACCCACAATTGGCTGTCCCTGTCGGTTGCGTCGTATTGCGACGTTCGAGGAAATCATGAATTTTTGCAAGTGATACGGTTTTATCCCCTTTTTCTGGCAAAAAGTGTCCAGCAACAAACCATTCATTCTCTGGCCGCTTAACCTGTCGATAGCCAATACTAAATGCTGCTGCAGGTCTTAGGTTAATTTCACCCTGCCGATTGATCGTCTCAACTGCTTGCACACGCTGCCATGTTTCTCCGCCAAAACAACCTGCGTTCATCGCAAGCGCCCCACCGACCGTCCCAGGGATGCCAGCCAAAAATTCGAGCCCGGCCCCACTCAGTCGCGCACTAAACCGTGCAAGCTGCGCGCATGACACGCCTGCTTCTGCACGCACGAGACCATTTTCTAATTGAGACAAACCATTCAGTGCGCCTTGTGTCACAATCGCAACGCCATCTAAGCCTGCATCACGCACCAGCGTATTACTGCCAAGCCCTAGCCAAGTTAAAGGGGAGTCAGCGGATAATTGCTTAATAAAATCAGTGAGATCTGCTAGATTTTGCGGCAGATACACGTAATCTGCAGGCCCACCAATACGCCAAGAAGTGTATTGCGAGAGTGCTTGGTTGGGTAATAAAGTGCCCATCATCCACTCACCGCTTCTTTTAAATCCGTCGCCGCCATGCGCGCTGCAATAGCACCAATGTTGCCAGCACCCTGCATCAGCACGATATCGCCATGTTTTAATTCTTGCGCGAATAAAGTGGGCAAATGTTGATGCTGTTTGACCAAAATGGGTTCGTTACCCTTTTCTTTTATCGCTTGACTTAGTGTTGTACTGTCTGCTCCAGCAATAGGCGCCTCGCCTGCGGGATAGACATCTAATAAAAAGAGTTTATCTGTCTCGGATAACACAGCGGCAAAATCATCAAATAAATCTCGTGTTCGCGTGTAACGATGTGGTTGATAAACCATGACCAGCCGCCGATCAGGCCAACTTTCGCGTGCTGCTTGAATAGTTGCAGCAATTTCACGTGGATGATGACCATAATCATCCACTAAGGTCACTTGCCGATCTGCTGCAAGCGCAAAATCCCCATACATCTGAAAACGTCTGCCAATGCCTGCAAAATTTTTGAGCGCTTCCACAATCGCTGTATCCTGCACTTTTAATTCTGTTGCAACTGCAATCGCCGCTAAAGCATTCAGCACATTATGGCGGCCAGGTAAATTGAGGGTGATAGGCAATGGTGGCAACCCATTCGGCCGCTCCACTACAAATTTCGTTTGCACACCTACTTGGGTATAAACGCGAGTATAAAAATCGAGATGACAGTGCTGATCACGACTTGCAATGCCATAGGTTACCACTGGGCGCGCTACAGCTTGCAGTAAGCTCGCCACGACAGGATCATCAGCACACAAAACAGCCAATCCATAAAAGGGTAAACGACGTAGGAAATCTAAGAACGTGGCCTTTAACTTCTCGAAATCATTGTTATAAGTGCCCATATGATCAGCATCGATATTCGTCACGATAGCAATCATCGGTTGTAGATATAAAAACGATGCATCGCTTTCATCCGCTTCTGCTACCAAATAATGGCCACGACCTAAGCGCGCGGTGCTGCCTGCGCTATTCAATCGGCCACCAATCACAAAAGTAGGGTCGAGGCCTGCTTCCGCCAGGATGCTGGTGACTAAGCTGGTCGTTGTCGTCTTGCCATGCGTACCGGCAATCGCAATGCCATAGCGAAAACGCATCAGCTCACCCAACATTTCAGCGCGCGCAACGATAGGGATACGCGCTTCACGAGCCGCGACCAGCTCTGGATTCTCCCAATCGACAGCCGATGAACGCACCACCACATCGGCATTAGCCACATGCGCCGCCGCGTGCCCACGATAAAGAGTTGCACCCATGGTGCGCAGCCACTGCGTCAAGGCATTATCAGCAAGATCTGAACCCGATACGGTGTAGCCTTGTCGCAACAAGACTTCTGCAATACCTGCCATCCCCACGCCACCCACGCCCACAAAATGGACGTGCTTGATATGTCCCATTTCAAACATCCAGCTCACCGGCAACTCTCCTCGCATAAGTTAAAAATCTGTTCAGCAACCCCTTCTTTACGCAGCTTGAAAGCGGCTGTTGCCATATTGCGGCAAGCGGTGTCCGATTCAATCAAGTCTCTTAATATAACGAGTAATGCCGCAGATGTTAATCCTGATTCTTGCAAAACAACCGCAGCCCCAGCCGATGCTAGCCAGTTGGCATTGGCAGTTTGATGATCATCAACAGCATGCGGATAAGGCACTAACACAGCACCGACGCCTACAGCACATAATTCAGCGATAGTTGACGCCCCTGCACGGCAAAGCACGAGCGCCGCGTTCGCATAAGCTTCCGCCATATTCTCGATGAAAGGCACAATGGTCGCTTGCACGCCTGCTGCCGCATAGGCAGCGCGTGCTGACGTGAGATGTTTTTCGCCGGTTTGATGCAGCACTTCCGGGCGCGAATTTTCTGGCCATAAAGCTAACGCTTCTGGCACAAGCTTATTTAACGCTGCCGCACCAAGACTACCACCTAACACCAGCAAGTGCTTACGTCCTATCCATTGAGCATTTAAAATGTCAGGTCTTACAGGATTTCCCGTCGCAATCACTTTAGGCGCAGGTTTAAAAGCACCAGCAAACCCTTCGCAAACATATTTCGCCAATGGTGCAAGCAATTTATTCGTAAGCCCTGCAATGGCATTTTGTTCATGAATAATCAACGGCACGCGCGCCAACCAACTTGCAAGCCCCCCTGGCCCACTAGCAAACCCTCCAAACCCTATCACCACATCAGGTTTCACTGTTTTTAAAATAGCCCTAGCCTGCAACGTCGCGCGCACCATTTGAAATGGCGCCGCCAGCAAGCGCTTCATCCCTTTCCCACGTAAACCTTTAACAGCAATGGTATGTAGCGAAAACCCTGCCTGCGGCACCAGCCGTGCCTCTAGCCCTGCAGCGGTACCGAGCCAGTGCACCGTGACACCTTGCTTCTGTAGAAAATTTGCGACTGCGAGCGCAGGAAAAACATGACCACCTGTGCCACCAGCCATGATAAGAATCGTTTTAAGTTGCGCCATGATGCCAACTTCTCTCCTATTGAGCGATGAAGCATCATATCACAACCTCTCTATTAGCTAATGTAAAAACAGTAAGATAGATAAATATGCTCAAAAAACTAAAATAATCATCTTGAGCATTTTTTATTGATTTAATTTTATGCACAAGATACACTATTCTCTATTTTGAGCATATTAGAGGCTACCATGTTAGATACTGTATTCATTGGCCGAAAAAATGAATTAGAGCGCCTCGAAGCCTTGTATAAAAAGAAAACAGCAAGCCTCGTTGTTGTTAAAGGCAGGAGAAGAATTGGTAAAAGCCGGCTGATACTTGAGTTTGCTAAAATAGCTGGCAATCACCTATTTTGGCACTTTTCAGGTCTTGCCCCGCAAGAGGGTATCTCGCCGCAAGAGCAAAGAGATCATTTTGCACGACAATTATCATTGATACTGAAAATCCCTCCGATGACATTTCAAGATTGGAGTGATGCGTTTGAGCACTTGAGCCTCCATCTCAAGCCAGGCGATATCATTTTGTTTGATGAAATTTCGTGGATGGGTTCGCAGGATCCCACTTTTATTCCCAAGCTAAAGGTCTGGTGGGATAAGCAAAGCATCCCTATGCTGCTGGTATTTTGCGGATCTGTATCCACCTGGATTGAAGAAAATATTTTAAAAAGCACTGCTTTTTTCGGTAGGATTAATCTAATACTGAGTCTAGAGCCATTGTCTATTCCAGAAAGTGCTGCGTTTCTAACAAATCTAGGTATGAAAATATCACATTATGATACGTACAAGCTGCTCAGTATTGTCGGTGGTGTACCGTGGTACTTAGAACAATTTAACCCACAAATCACTGTTGATGAAAATATCAAACAACTTGCTTTTGATAGAAGAGGGTTGTTAGTTAGCGAATTCGACCGTATTTTTCATGATCTTTTTAATAACAAAGGCACTGCTTATAAAAAAATCCTAGATACGCTCAAAGATGGTGCGAAGACTTTATCAGACATTCGCGAAAGCATAGCGTTTGCTCACAGCGGCACGTTAAGCCAAATGATGGATCATCTGATTATTGCAGGCTTTGTCATCAAACAATCTTTATGGTCTTTCAAAACAGCAAAACCATTAAAGCAGAGTTTATATCGAATTTCAGATCCTTACATGCGATTCTATCTCAAGATGATAACACCAAACTTAGAAGCTATTTCGAATGCTGAGTTTGATCAAATACCTCTTTCCACGATGCCAGGATTTGATACGCATATGGGACTACAACTTGAGGCATTACTGCTTCAAAATCGTTCGCTTATTCAACAAAAATTAGGTATTTCTCCAGTTGATATCGTACGCAATGGTCCCTATCGACAAACTAAAACCAGCACGCAACAAGGTTGCCAGATTGATTACTTAATACAGACTAGAACAAATGGGTTATTTATTTGTGAATTTAAGTTCAAAAAACGCGAAATTAACAGCAATATTATTAGAGAAATGCAAGATAAAATATTAAGGCTAAAGGCGCCAAAAGGATTTGCACGCGTGCCTGTGTTGCTCCATTTAAGTGGTGTGACTGATTCAGTTGAAACAAGTTCGTACTTTTATCGCATCATCGATATTGCGGATTTTTTGGAGGGCAATTAACGTAGTCAATCAACCCTCGTCGGCAATCTCGCCGTCAGTCGTGCGAGAAGCTCATAGGGGGAAGCCTGTGCGCAAGCTGCTACTTCTTCCACAGGTAAGCCTTTGCCCCATAGCACCACTTCATCGCCTAATTGCGCTTTCGGATGATCGCTTAAATCAACGGCCAGCATATCCATTGAGACGCGGCCGGCGAGGGGACAGCAGATGCCACTCACGAGTATGGGTGTGCCATTCGACGCCTCTCGTGGGTAGCCATCACCATAGCCTATTGCAACAATGCCAACCGTTGCGGCCTTGGGGGCAGTCCAGAGACTGCCGTAGCCGACTTGATCGCCGGCATTCAGTTGATGAATCGCAATGAGATGGGAGGTTAGCGTCATCACGGGTTGTAAGCCATGATCGAGTCCCACGTGATGTGCAAAAGGAGAAACACCATAAAGCATGAGCCCTGGTCGTACCCAATCGCCATGCGTCTTTGGCCAGCTGAGAATGCCTGCGGAATTGGCAAGGCTTTTTGGACCAGGTAGATGTTGGGTCAGTTGATTAAATAAAATTAATTGGTTGCCGGTTGACTCATCATCTAATCTATCGGCATTGGCAAAGTGAGTCATCAGGCCAACTTTTTTCACGGTTTCCAGTGCCATCAGGCGCTGATAAAAAAGAGGAAGTGAAGTAGGTGCAATCCCCAATCGATGCATGCCTGTATCTATTTTTAGCCAGACATGAAGTAAGTTAATGTTGCTTACCGTCGCCTTTAAGTTTTCTAGCATAGCAAGCTGGGCTTCATGATGTACCACGATACGGAAGCGCTGACGGATCACTTCAGCTAGTTCAGCCTGATCAAATATGCCTTCCATCAGCGTAATCGACTGCGTGATGCCGGCTGCGCGGAGAGATAAGGCTTCGTCTAGCGAGGCAACACCAAAGGCCTCAGCGGATTGCAATGCTGCCGCCACGAGACAAGCACCATGCCCATAGGCATTGGCTTTCACCATCGCAAGCACAGATTGATGTGGCGCAAATGCACGTACACGTGCGAGGTTCACGTTCAGGGCAGCAAGATCAAGACGAATATAAGTTGGCCGCATTGGTCAGCCTGCAAAGGGTGTGGGCTGACGGGTAAAATTCTCAAAACAGGTATATTGGCCTAAGAAAGTGAGCCTTACTTTGCCGATGGGACCATTCCGTTGCTTGGCGATAATAATTTCAGCAACACCTTTATCTGTGCTATTTTCGTTATACACTTCATCACGATAAATAAAGGCAATCAAATCCGCATCTTGTTCAATCGCACCGGATTCACGCAAGTCAGACATCACCGGTCGCTTGTCAGCGCGTTGTTCTAAGCCACGATTCAGCTGCGATAATGCAATGACTGGCACGCGCAATTCTTTGGCTAAACTCTTTAACGAACGCGAGATTTCTGAAATTTCTGCTGTGCGATTTTCATTGTATCCAGGCACTTGCATTAGCTGTAAATAATCGACAACAATCAATCCCAACTGCCCCTTCTCTTTCGCAAGTCGCCTCGCGCGCGCGCGCATTTCAGCGGGACTTAAGCTCGGGGTATCGTCAATAAAAAAAGGCGCATCAGAGAGCATGCTCACGGTTGAACTCAATCGCGGCCAATCTGCATCCATCAGCTTGCCTGTGCGTATGCGTAGCTGATCAATACGACAGAGCGAAGAAAGGAGACGCATGACAATCGCTTCACCCGGCATTTCCATGCTGAAAATCAAGACGGGTTCGCGTTTTTTGATCGCCACGTTTTCAGCAATATTCATCGCAAACGTCGTCTTACCCATCGACGGCCGCCCGGCAATAATCACCAAATCCGCTGGCTGCAAACCAGAGGTCATCTCATCAAGATCATGGTAACCCGTTGGCATTCCCGTGATGGTGGTTTTTGCATGGAACAACGTATCAATCCGGTCCATGGTCTTGGTTAAAAAATCTTTGATCCCGATAGGACCAGTCCCGCGCAGCCCCTGCTCTGAAATCGCAAAGACTTGTCGCTCAGCTGCATCGAGCAATTCGATTGTACTGCGACCTTGGGTGTTGAAAGCATTTTGAGCAATATCATTTGCAGCTTGAATGAGCTGGCGCAATACCGAACGCTCGCGCACGATATCGCTATACGCCACAATATTGGCTGTACTTGGAATGTTATTCGCAAGTTCGAAAAGATAGACTTCACCCCCTACCTGCGTCAGCTCATTCATCTCGCGCAACGCTTCAGCAACCGTCAGCACATCAAGCGGCCTGTTCTTTTCAACAAGCCGATACATACTGCGGAAAATGGCACGGTGTTCGTGACGGTAAAAATCGAGTTCGTGTAAGCGATCGACCACTTGATCCCACATGCGAGGATCGAGCATCAAACCGCCTAATACAGATTGCTCCGCCTCCATCGAGTGAGGCGGCACATTGACGTTGGATCTGACAGGAGGTGACGCTACTGTTCTAAGCATGGGTTTCTGGCGCAATCACCAATTTGATTGTTGCAACCACATCGCTTTCTAACTCAACAGCAATATCATATTCACCCACTTGACGCAGCGTGCCAGCAGACAAAATGACATCGCTTTTTTCAACCGGTACACCCGCTTTGGTGATGGCGTCTGCAATGTCACGCGTGCCCACTGAACCAAACAACTTGCCTTCTTCACCCGCTTTCATCGTGAGTGTGACAGCAGAAAGTGCTGCCAATTGCGCTTGTTTAGCGAGCGCTTTTTCGCGCTTTTCAGCTTCAACTTTTTCCAATTCCGCACGGCGCGCTTCAAATTGCTGCAAATTAGCTGGATTTGCAGGCGCAGCCTTGCCCTTTGGGATTAAGTAATTGCGGCCAAAACCCGACTTCACTTTCACTTTTTCACCCAGTGCGCCCAAATGACGTATTTTTTCAAGCAAAATCACTTCCACGATGCTATCCTCTCTTATCGAATTAAATGTTTACGAATATCAAACCAACAATCTGCGATCGCTAATAACCCTAAAATCAGCAAACTGTCTGGCAATAAGACAAACAAACCAATATACACCAGTATTAACCAAAACCACGCGCCACGATGCAAGCCACTTAACAAAAAGTGCACTAAACTTAAACCCGCAACACCAAATAGCAAATATAAAATCGGCATGATGTCGGTAATGACGACGTTATCCCAATAAACCAACGCCCCCGCCGCCACAAACAAAATGCCCGCAAGCGGTGCCAAATGAATCTGATGCCATTCTTGTTTAAGCGCTGGTTTTAAGGTAATCGCCTGCCACCATCGCGCCACAAAAAGCTGCAGCATCGCATTAAACAAAATCGCAGCAGTAAAAAGACCTGTTGCGTAATATTTCGTGTCTTGAATACTCGCTTGTTGGAGATCGTTCAAACGATCAGCGGTCGTACCTGACAACGTGCCCATCATGGCTTTTGCTTCACCATAATACTGCTGCAAAATACGCGTCCACCAGTCAGCGAGATCCGGGTAGATTAAGTGCAACACACTCACTACCAACACGCCGAAAAGGGCTGCGATCTCTAGCAAACTGCTAATAGGGCGACCACGACGGAGCAACACTGCAAAACCATAGGTCAGCACATTGCTGATGATGGCAATGCCAGCGGTTGCCCAATCGGTTAACGACAGATCCGCCATACCATGCGCATTCATGCCAACACTCACCATCATGCCCAAGAGACAAGGCAAGGTCGCCGCTAGCGTCAATAACGCGCCGCGCTTAGCCCCCTGACACAAGGTCACGAAAGTCGCGACCAGCATCGTCAACATACCAAGGCCAGGCACGAGAGTCGCAATAAAAAGGATGGCGACGACCGGCCATGGATGGTTGAGCACATAGTAAGAAAAGCGTTTTAACCACATAAAACCGCAACCTGTTTGTAACGCTTTGCGTTTATTTCTAGTGTCTATCGCAATAAGGCAACAACGCCAAAAAGCGCGCAAGTTTGATCGCTTTCGTCAGCTTGCGTTGGAAATAGGCTTTGGTGCCGGTGATACGACTTGGCACTATTTTGCCATTTTCCGGCATAATAAATTTCTTGAGCAATTCGACGTCTTTATAATCAACATGTTCTATTTTATTTGCCGTAAAATAACAGCTTTTTTTACGACGAAAATGGGGTGCTGGCATGATCGGTTCCTCTTAATTAGTTCGATGAGTCTGCTTTACCGCGTGGCACTTCGGCCTGCGCGCTATGCTGATGGCCTTCTTTTTCTTTCAACACCGGCGAAGGCGTGGTTTCAGCACGATCAGTACGCAGAATCGCATGACGAATCACGGCATCATTGTAGCGAAAGAGGTCAGAGAGCTCGTCGATGACTGTTTGTGAACATTCCATATTCATCAGCACATAGTGGGCTTTCATGAGTTTATTGATAGGATAAGCAAGTGGACGACGTCCCCAATCTTCTAATCGGTGCATTTTGCCCTTATGTTGCGCGACCAAACCACGATAACGTTCCATCATCGCAGGCACTTGCTCGCTTTGATCAGGGTGGACAAGGAACACGACTTCATAATGTCGTGCAGAATCAAGTTGTTGTGTCATAATGACGCCTCTCGGATTATTTAAAAATAAGCTTTACCAAAAAGGTAAAGCAAGGAGAAGCGGCATTGTACGCATCTTGACAAGTGTGCGTCAACCATTAAGATAAGCACCCTAAAGGAGGCTATGTAGCTCAGCCGGTTAGAGCGCGGCACTCATAATGCTGAGGTCGGTGGTTCGAGTCCACTCATAGCCACCAATCTCATCAGGTCACATCACATGCACGATCCTATATTAAATATTGCTATTGAAGCGGCTAAACAAGCTGGTCAAATTATTGTTCGCGCGATGGATCGGCTCGATAAAATTAAAATTGCTGAAAAAAATCCCAATGATTTCGTGACGGATATCGATCAAAAAGCTGAACGAGCGATCATCACGACGATTCAAAAAGCCTACCCGCATCATACTATTCTCAGTGAAGAAAGTGGTGAACACCTGGGTGAGGATGCTGATTATCAATGGATTATTGATCCCCTCGATGGCACGCGTAATTTCATCCATGGTTTTCCGCATTTTGCTGTCTCGATTGCAGTGATGCATAAAAATAAGCTTGAATATGGCGTGATTTACGATCCCGCGCGTCAAGAATGCTTCACCGCCGCGCGTGGCAAAGGCGCACAGCTGAATGACAGACGCATTCGCGTCGCGAGCCGCAAAGAATTACATCATTGCCTGCTCGGCACTGGTTTTGCCTATCGCCATCGTGACAAAGAGGCAGCCTTGCCCGCACAATGCTTGCAAGCCATCATGCCTATTTGCGGCGATATCCGCCGAGCGGGTGCAGCAGCACTTGATTTAGCCTATGTCGCGTGTGGACGGTTGGATGGCTTTTGGGAATGGGGCTTGCGGATTTGGGATATTGCAGCAGGTGTTTTGCTGGTGAAAGAAGCTGGTGGGCTGGTTACTGATCCGTTGGGTCAGGAAGATTACTTGCAGTCAGGTCATGTGGTAGCAGCTAATCCCGCTGTGTTGAAACAAATGGTGAAGGTATTTAAATGCAAATAGAAAAAATCAGCGCACTCATCCAAGCTGGCCTGCCTGATGCAACAACGCATATCGATGGCGATGGCACACATTTTACAGCAATTGTCATCAGTGATACCTTCGAAGGACAATCACGTTTAGCAAGACATCAAGCCGTGAATCAAACCGTGAGTGCAGCCATGCTTGATGGCAGTTTGCATGCGCTTTCACTGCGCACTTTCACGCAAGCAGAATGGGATGCGTTAGACTATAAAGAAAAATGGAGATAATGCTCTCCCGATTCTTATTCCTTTTCATGCACGAGCACAAATCGTTTGCCACTAAACGCAAGGCCTATTTTCAAGATATTTTTTGCACCACATTGTTTCGCTTCTACGACATAGCCACGCGCATTGATTTGATTGAGTGCATCGATAGCTGATTCTTCTAATTTCAATTTAATTGTTTCCAATTCTTCTTCAGACAATTTTACTTTTTTAAATTCAAATATAATTGTCGGCTTATTAGGTAATTTCGACAAAATCATATAATCATATCGACCATAACCACTTTCTCGATTCGATTTAATCTCATAGTCCTTGCGATCACTAAGACTTGCTGTTAGTCCTACTAAAAGTCCATGATAAAAAGCTTCAGGGGAGTGACTCATGTCGTGCACACTCACGATGCGCTCTAAAATTAATTTTAATTTATTTTCGAATTCAACGATATTGCCATCCAGTAAAGACTCAAGAAAGGTGTGATACCATGGGATACCGAATCCATCTGATAACCAACTGACAAAAATACCGCGATAAAGTGATCTGATTTCTATATTAGGAATACGTAATTGACATAATGGACCATCCACTGTTCTCTCAAATGAATCAACCGTTAAATAACCTGCCATCAAAAATAAGCTCCACACAGCTGATTCATTTGTATCAAGCTCTGCAAATGCGATGTACTCATCAATTAAATAGGTAATTGCGCGTCCAAGAAGTAATGACTCAAGTCGTGTTTTAAAAATATCGGTCGATTTTAATAAAAGATGCTTAATAAGCGCATTATCACTGGTATTTAACCAATAACGATCAACAATCCCTTCTTTCATCAAGCAGTTTACCATCGACCAAGGATTGTAGATGCGATGATTGCCTATTTGATAACCATTATACCACCTTCTAATTTCTTCTGATTTGGCTTGTTGCCCCGTTTTAACGAGCAACTCCTCCACTTCATTTTCCGTAAATCCAAAATAATCGCCATATTTTTGGCTTAATACAGAATAAACCTCTACATTATTTAATCCAGAAAATAAACTCTCTTTTGAAACACGCAATATGCCAGTGAGAGCTGCTTTAAATAAATAAGGATTATCCTTTAATGCAGCACCCAGTAAACCGCGAAAAAATCCAGCGATTTGCTGATAATAATCATTCAAATAACCCGTATGAATCGGCGTGTCGTATTCATCGATCAGAATACAAACTTTTCTGTCATAGTGATCATGCAAACAACAGCTTAAAAATAAAAGAGATTCTTCTATCTCTGGTTGTGAGATACCATCTTCCAGAACAAGATTTATTTTTCGCTTCTGCAAAGCGGTTAATTGATCACTGCTTAACAATACTCTACTAAACTTATCATAAACATTTTGGATAACATATTTTATTTTTTCATAAGCCTCTTTATAAGAGGCTGATTTAATATCTTTAAAGGTTAAATAAATAACAGGATATTGACCGTGATGTTTTGCAAAAAACTCTTTTTCTTCCGAAATTTTTAAATTTGCGAATAAATCAGCTGCGTTTGCATTGATATCTAAAAAATATCGTAACATAGACATATTTAATGTCTTACCGAAGCGACGAGGACGAGTGATTAAAACGACCTTCGTATCTTCAAGCACTTCTTTGACAAATAAACTTTTATCGACAAAGTCAAATTCACCGCCAGCAATTTCTTTAAAATCGCTATAGCCAATCGGTAATCGGATGCTCATGGGTTACTCCAGGTAAGAAAAGCGCTTTACGTATCCTCGCAGCATGGATTATACTCTTTTACTTTGCAAACAAAAAACACATCATGGAAAAAACTTATCATCCGCGGCCAAGTGCCCTTACAAGGCGAAATTAAAATCTCAGGCGCCAAAAATGCAGCGCTGCCTATTTTAGCCGCTGCTTTATTAACAGCAGAACCGGTACAGCTCAGCAACATCCCGCATTTGCATGATGTCACCACCATGGTCAGCCTGCTCGGCCGCATGGGAGTGCAAGCAACGCTCGATGAGCGATCCAACATCGAAATCAGCGCTAAAAAAGTTGATTCTTTCCATGCGCCTTACGAACTCGTCCGTACGATGCGCGCCTCTGTATTGGTGCTAGGGCCGCTGTTAAGCCGTTTTGGGCAAGCTGATGTCTCACTTCCCGGTGGATGCGCCATCGGTTCGCGACCTGTGGATCAGCACTTGAAAGGGTTGGAAGCGATGGGAGCAGAGATTCGCATTGAAAATGGCTACATCAAAGCCAGTAGCCCTGATCGCTTAAAAGGCGCAACGATTGTGATGGATATGGTGACGGTTACCGGCACAGAAAACATGATGATGGCAGCCACACTCGCAAAAGGCACGACCGTGCTACACAATGCCGCACGTGAGCCGGAAGTAGAAGATTTAGCCCATTTCTTAAACGTCTTAGGCGCCAAAGTGCACGGTGCAGGCACATCAACAATCACTATCGAAGGTGTCGATCGCCTGCATGGTGGCGCGTATCACGTGCTGCCTGATCGCATCGAGACGGGAACTTACTTAGCAGCTGCTGTAGTGACCGCCGGCAAAATCAAGCTTAAAAATACACGCCCTGATTTGCTCGAATCAGTGTTACTGAAGCTAGAAGAATGCGGCGCCTTCATCGATACCGGTGCTGATTGGATTGCACTCGACATGAAAGGCCACCGCCCACGCGCGACCAACATCAGCACCGCCCCCTACCCTGCTTTTCCGACGGATATGCAAGCGCAAATGATGGCAGTCAATGCTGTCGCTCAAGGCACCGGTGTGGTCACTGAAACCGTATTCGAAAACCGCTTCATGCATGTGCAGGAATTACAACGCATGGGCGCCAACATCGCCTTAAAAGGTAACACTGCCATCTGCACCGGAGCCGACCTCTACGGCGCCCCAGTAATGGCAACTGACCTGCGCGCCTCTGCCGGTCTTGTGCTTGCAGGCCTTGCAGCGAGTGGCGAAACCATCATCGATCGCATTTATCACATTGATCGTGGGTATGAGTGCATCGAAGAAAAACTGACACAGCTCGGTGCACGCATTCAGAGAGTGCCGGGCAAGGAAGCAATCAGCTCATTCGGTGAGTAAACCAACATGACGTCAAGTCAGCGTATTACCCCCTATTTAAAATAAATAAAATATCTTATAATAGTCACTATCAGATGCAGAGACTACTATAAGAGCTATAAATGAAAACGCCCATTCATCTCCCCATCCCCATCATCAAGATCCTGCACAAACTTGGCCGCGACATCAATGCCGCGAGGCGCAGGCGTCGCATTACGGTGGCATTGATGGCAGAGCGTGCGAATGTGTCGCGCACGACGATTAGCAAGATTGAGAAAGGCGATTCTCGCACTTCAATGGGTGGCTATGCTGCTGTATTATTTGTGCTTGGGATGACAGACCGCTTGAAAGACCTAGCTGATGCCTCCCATGATCTCACTGGCCGGATGCTTTTCGAAGAGCAGTTACCGAAGCGAATTCGGATTACAAAGCGTAGACGCGGAGATTCACATGCCTCGTAATGACATTATCGTTTCCATTACATTAGGCGCAGAAACTGTACGCATCGGCACTTTGTGGTTTCACATGCAAGGCGCGCGCAGCAGCGCTTCGTTTGAATATGACAAAACGTGGTTTATGCATCCTGAAAAATTCGCACTCGACCCTGCACTAAAGCTCACTGAAGGTACGTTTCATACGCCATCAGACCTCTCACTCTTCGGTGCTGTCGGCGATTCCGCACCTGATCGCTGGGGCCGCGTGCTCATGCGACGCGCTGCTGCAAGCATCGCTAAAAATAAAAAAATAACGCCACCTCATTTAACTGAAATGGATTATTTACTTGGCGTCACTGATGAAGCAAGACAAGGTGCACTACGTTTTTCTATGGCACCATTCGATACACTATTTCTTGCATCAAAGGACAAAGCAAGTATTCCTCCTTTAATAACATTACCTAAATTATTATCGGCAACAGAGCGTTTTATCGCACACGATGAAAATCAAGCCGATTTAAAACTACTGCTTGCACCCGGCTCATCGTTAGGCGGCGCACGACCAAAAAGCGTGTGTAAGAGATAAAGATAATTGTCTTGCTATAGCAAAATTCCCTAAAAAAGATGATGAGTATAATGTTGTGATTTGGGAAGCTATCGCACTTACTTTAGCGAAAAAAGCAAAAATAAATGTAACATCATGGCGGTTAGAACGCATTCTTAATAAACCCGTATTAATCATTAAACGCTTTGATCGAAAGCAACAGCAGCGTATTCCTTTTTTATCTGCGATGAGTATGATTAGTGCGAAAGATAATGAGCAACATAGTTATCTTGAATTAGCTTATGCACTAGAGCAATATGGCGCAGCATTAGAAATGGATTTAGCTGAATTATGGCGACGCATTGTGTTTACAATCATGATTTCAAATACCGATGATCATTTAAGAAATCATGGCTTTCTTTACGAATACCAAAAAGGCTGGCGATTATCACCCATTTACGATATTAATCCCACACCGTTAGAAATAAAACCACCTATTTTAACTACAGCAATTGATTTCAATGATACAACCGCTTCTATAGAAATAGCATTAAGTGTTGCAAATGAATTTCGCTTAAAAAAAGCAGCAGCTGTAACCATCATCAAAGAAGTCGCAAGGGCTGTTAAAACATGGCGCAAAACAGCCACTACTTTTGGTATATCAAAACAAGAATGTGATTGGATGTCATCGGCATTTAGATGGGAATAAATCGAGCCAGTCGATAAGCCGGGTTCTGTCGTGGATCATCATTTATCTGGGAAGTGAGTCGCCTCACTCCTCAAGCAGCCTACCCAAACGCAAGGCGGGTCGCCTTATTGCGTTTCTATTTGGCCTTGCTCCCAGCGGGGTTTACCGTGCCGCAATTGTTGCCAATCGCGCGGTGCGCTCTTACCGCCCCTTTTCACCCTTACCGCGAGAGGCACAAGGCCCCGCGCGGCGGTTTCTTTTCTGTGGCACTTTCCGTTAGCGAATGCTACCCAGGCGTTACCTGGCGCCGCACCCTGTGGAGCCCGGACTTTCCTCTCTGCTTTTGTCAGCAAAGCGATGATCTAACTGACTCGAGCAGGGAGTATAACACCAAACAGCATTATACCAGACAGCATTATACCAGTAGGTATAATGCTAGTTAGGATAATACCGTTAAGAAAATCTATTCTGCCCGCATCGCCAACGCCTTCTCATACAGCACATTCTTACGTTCACCTAAAATCTCACTTGCCAGTGAAACAGCCTGTTTTAGAGGCAATTCAGCGAGCAATACTGACAATACTTGCTCTGGCGAAACCGTTTTCTCTTCTAAAGCGGTTGCTTGATGGCCTGCTAGCAAAATCACAATTTCGCCACGCAATTGCTCAGCATGCGCCTCGTAATAAGCCTGACAAGCAGCGAGCGAATCACCAAGCACCGACTCATATTGCTTCGTCAGCTCTCGCGCAATCACAGCCTCGCGCGCTTCGCCAAAGACTTGGCACATCACCGAGAGGGTTGCTAGCAAGCGATGTGGGGCTTCGTAAAAGACCATGGTACGTGATTCATGCTGCAAGATTGAAAGGCGATTGAAGCAAGCTTGCGTTTTAGCAGGCAAAAAGCCCTCGAACACAAAACGATCTGTTGGCAATCCTGCCACAGACAACGCCGCAATCGCCGCACAGGCACCTGGCACGGGCACCACAGCGATGCTACGCGCACGGGCGGCACGCGTTAGGTGGTAGCCTGGGTCGCTGATGAGTGGCGTTCCGGCATCGCTGATTAAGGCGATCGACTCGCCCTGCTCAATGTGGGATAAAATCGCCTCAACGCGAGCTTGTTCGTTAAAATCATGCAAAGAAAGGATTGGCTTATGGATACCAAAGTGGTTTAATAAGATAGCTGCATGCCGCGTATCCTCCGCTGCAATCCTCTCAACCTGCTTCAATATCGTCAATGCCCTCAGTGTCACATCTTGTAGATTGCCGATGGGTGTCGCGACCACATATAACGTGCCGTGTTTTTTGTTCATGAAAGGTCTCCCAATGAACCCTCAAACCACTTACGAATTAGGGATTGCTGCAGAAAATCAAGCGCTTGCCTTCTTAGCTCAACAAGGCTTGCAGCTCATCATACGCAATTACCGGTGCTATTCTGGCGAAATTGATCTCATTATGCGAGATCAACGTGATGTTGTCTTTGTTGAAGTACGCAAGCGAACCTGGCAAGATTATGGCACAGCGCTTGAATCGATCACTTACGGCAAGCGCAAAAAACTCATTCGCGCAGCCACGCATTTTTTGCAATTAAAAAGATGGCTATACAAAATAAACTCTCGCTTTGATGTCGTTTTGATTCAACATCAAGATGAGATTGAGTGGATCAAACATGCTTTCGAGGTTTAAACGCGTGACAAACCAAATCATAGACAGAATTCGAGACAACTTCACTGATAGCATTCAGGCGAAAATCCATACTGCTGATGCCATCATCAACATCATTGCAGAAGCCAGTGAAGAAATCCTACAAGCACTGCTCGCCGGTCACAAGATTTTGACTTGCGGCAATGGCGGGTCCGCTTGCACTGCCATGCACTTTAGTTCCAAAATGCTCAATCGCTTCAAACACGAGCGGCCTAGTCTGCCAGTGATTGCCTTATCAACTGATGTCGCAACCTTGACCGCCATCGCCAATGATTATCACGCAAGCGATATGTTCGCCAAACAAATCCGCGCGCTCGGACAAGCGAATGATGTGTTGCTTGCGATATCAAGCAGCGGCAATGCGGTGAGCATCTTAAACGCGATCAAAGCCGCTCATGACAAGCAGATGCATGTGATTGCTTTAACCGGCCATCATGGCGGGAAACTCGCGGAATATTTAAGCGAACAAGACATTGAAATCCGCGTACCCGCTCTCGACACCGCTCGCATACAAGAAACGCATTTGCTTATTATTCACTGCTTATGCGATATCATTGACTTTCGTTTATTTGGCGCTGGAGACAACACTCATGACACTTAATCTATCTCGCTTCATTGCTCTACTTACCTTAACCGCAAGCCTGACTGGCTGCGTTTTTGTCGCAGGTGCCGCTGCTGGTGCTGCGGCCATCGGCGTTGTTTATGACCATCGCAACATACAAAGTAGCGTGGAAGATACCAAAGTCGCAGAGCGTGTTTCAGAAAACTTTGCAACCGTACCTGGCCTCGCTAGCAGCCACATCGATGTCACCGCTTTCAACGGCACGGTACTCCTCGCCGGCGAAACCGATAGTCCTGATTTGCGCAAACAAGCAGGCATTGCTGCCCAAAACACCCCAGGCGTCAGCCGCGTGTATAACGAAATCACGATAGAAGGGAATATCTCACCACTGACACGCACCAGCGACAGCTGGATCACCACGAAAATCAAAGGTACGATGCTGGCAACCGAAGATTTGAAATCGAGCAGCATTAAGGTCGTGACCGAAAATGGCTCGGTGTACCTCATGGGCATCGTCACACGCGCCCAAGCTGACATCGCGGTCGATATCGCACGTCATGTGTCGGGTGTACAACGGGTGGTGAAAATTTTTCAGTATAGGAATGAATAATGATCTCACGCCGTCGTGCTACACTCACGGACGTGACTTTTTTTCTACGCCAGTTTGCAACCCTCTTGCAAGCTGGCATCCCACTCATCACCTGTTTAACCCTACTGACGAAAGGCCAACCTAAATTGGTGATGAATCAGCTGGCAAGCCATATTAAAAATAAATTATTGACCGGTGAACCGCTACATCAAGTGATGCAACATTATCCGCTTTATTTCAATGGATTTACCTGCAAAATGGTGCAAATTGGCGAACAAACAGGTCAATTAACAGCAACGCTGATGACGGTTGTTGATTATCATGAGAAAAAAATAGCGCTAATTAAAAAAATTCAGCAAACGCTATTTTATCCGGTGTTATTACTCATCAGTGCTTCATGCATCACACTAGGCTTGTTTTTATTTGTCGTCCCGCATTTTGCGGCACTTTTTGCTGATACACAAACACCACTTCCCTTGCTCACGCTCTGTTTATTCACCTTTGCCTTATGGCTCAAGCAAGCTTGCTTACCTGTGGGCGTATTGCTTTTTATAATAATCGCCATCACTGTTTATTATTTACATCAACGGCAAAAACCCCTTTGGGACGAACTCAAACAGCTAACTTATCGCTTACCGCTACTACGCCACTTTTGGCAGCAGATATTGATTGCACAATTCGTGAGAAATTTAGCATTAGGCTTACGTGCTGGGATGCCAATCACAGATGCACTGATCCTGACCACGCATCACACGCATCCAAACGACATGCGTGCAAGTATCGCTAAATTGCGACGTGCTGTCACCACAGGCTTGCCCTTACATCACGGCATGATGATGAGCGGCTATTTTCCTACGCTCGTCGTGCAAATGGTCAAAATTGGCGAAGAATCTGGCATGTTAGAAGAGATGCTTGAAAAAACAGCCGATTGTTTTGAGCTCACCTTAAACGAACGGCTCCGTTTTTTAACCACCTTAATCGAGCCACTGATTATGCTGATTGTGGGCAGTCTCATTGGTGGGTTAGTCATTGGCATGTACTTGCCGATTTTTAAATTGGGAAGCGCATTATCATGACAACTATCATTACTTTTTTTATCTTGCATCCCATTTACTATCTGATAGTGATTGCGTTATTGGGTTTATTGATCGGCAGCTTTTTAAATGTCGTCATTTATCGTTTACCACGCATGATCGAACACCGATGGAATGAAGAATGCCGCCATTATTTAAGGTTAAAGCCACAATCTCAAACAGAAAAGCTAAATTTAGCCTTACCACTATCCCATTGCCCGCACTGTAAAAAACACATTAAACCGTGGCATAACATTCCTTTATTGAGCTATCTTTTTCTAAGAGGTCAATGCGCGTATTGTCATGCACCCATTTCGCTGCGTTATCCTCTAGTTGAAGTCATGACCGCTGTGTTATCGGTTTATGTCGCCTGGCGTTATGGTGTGAGTATCGCAACCGTCGGTGCCTTATTTTTTACGTGGATTTGTGTCTGTCTTACGTTCATTGATCTTGATACGCACTTATTACCGGACGAGCTGACATTATTATTATTATGGATTGGTTTATTTTTTAGTTTATTTCATATTTACTGCACACCCCAATCTGCCATCATTGGCGCAATGGTTGGCTATCTTATTTTTGCCTGCACCCAATTGATATTTGGCTTAACTACAGGCAAAGTCGGCATGGGGCAAGGCGATTTTAAATTTTTAGCAGCTTTCGGCGGCTTTTTAGGCTGGCAATTGCTACCGTTTATTATTTTACTGGCTTCTCTCTGTGGTATTCTTTTTGCTATCACGCACATGATCATCAAACGCAAGTTTGAAAGTGTACCCTTGCCTTTTGGTCCTTATTTAGCTGTCGCTGGATGGATCGCACTCCTTTGGGGACCGGTTATCGTGCATCATTATTTACTTTATACGGGTTAAACGATGCTGGTTATTGGCTTAACAGGTGGGATTGCTTCCGGCAAGTCAACCGTTGCGGCTTTATTTGCGGATCGCTATGGCGTACCTGTCATTGATGCAGATGTGATTACGCGCGAACTGACGGCGCCCGGTCAGACAGCCTATCATGCGATTGTTGCACACTTTGGCAATGATATTTTATTACCAAATCACACACTCAATCGCACTAAGCTACGTCAATGCATATTCAACGATGCTGCATCAAAAAAAAATGGCTTGAATCTTTATTGCACCCATTAGTTAAGGCAAGCATACAAGAAAAAATAAAAACCTTACGCGAACAAAAAACAATTCCCTATTGTCTTGTGGTCATCCCTTTATTATTTGAAACAAACGCTCGCGAAAATATAGACAGAATCTTACTGATCGATTGCGACCCTCATCTCCAGATAGCCAGAGGCAGCTCGCGCGATATCGTACGCCACGAGCAGATGATGGCTATCATGCAAACGCAATCAGATCGCGAGACACGCATCAAACTGGCTGATGATGTGATTGTGAATAATGGAACAAAAGCAGCTTTGGCGCGGCAAGTTTGTAAATTAGATGAATTTTATCAAGAGCTTACGTAAATTTATATGGCCACCTATACCATCTTTATAAGTGGCCATATAAATTTTTTCACTTGATTTATATGGCCACTTATAAGTATATTATAAGTGGCCATATAAATTTAAGGGTGTTGCTATGGAAGATAAAGTTATCGGTAGAGTTAATGAACAAAAAATATTGCAAAAAATTCTGGATTCAAAACGTGCTGAATTTTTAGCTATCTATGGTCGTAGGCGTGTAGGAAAAACGTATTTGATCAGGCAATTTCTATTAAATCAAAATTGTCGTTATTTTCAAATTACAGGTATTAAAGAGGGTTCTTTAAAAGAACAACTTGAACAATTTACCCGTGCGCTTGAAACAACATTCTATCGACCTGGCACTACATTAAAAGAACCTGAGACATGGATGCAAGCTTGCCAAAGGCTAACCGACTTAATAGAAGAATACAGTACAGAAAAAGTAGTTTTATTTTTTGATGAGCTACCCTGGCTCGTTACAAAAAAATCACGATTTTTACAAGCATTAGATTACTATTGGAATACAAAATGGAGCGAAAACAAACGTATTAAATTAATCATTTGTGGATCCGCTGCATCTTGGATGATAAAAAATATTGTTAACAATAGAGGTGGTTTACACAGTCGCATTACCGCACAAATACGTTTAGAGCCTTTTTCATTAAATGAATCAAAACAATTTCTTAATTATCGTGGAATTCATTTAAACGAGAAACAAATACTTCAATTATATATGGTCATGGGTGGAATCCCACACTATTTAAATCAAATTGAAAATGGCTTGTCTGCTTTACAGCAGATAGATACATTATGCTTTTCAAAAAATGGTATCCTGTTCAAAGAATTTAATAATTTAATTCCAGCCTTATTCGACGACTTTGAAAGTTATAACGAATTAATTCGATTAATTGCAAAACAACACTATGGTATTGAACGAAGTGATTTAATTAAACAATCCAAACTATCTTCTGGCGGACGATTAAATCAAAAATTAATTGAACTAGAAGAAGCTGGATTTATCATGAGCTTCAAACCACATCATCACATTAGACGCGGTCAATATTATTGTATGATCGATGAGTATTGTACTTTTTATTTGAATTGGATTGAACCTGTTATAGAAAGTGTTCGCCATCGAAATAAACCACCAGGTTATTGGGAAGGCCTATCGAAATCCGCTGCTTGGAAAAGTTGGTCTGGCTATGCGTTTGAATCTGTTTGTTACAAGCACATCGAAAATATCAGATTAGCACTTCACATACCTATTACAGCAGAAGTTGGAACATGGCGCTATTCCCCCCACAAAATGCCTGATAAACAGGGAGCGCAAATTGATTTACTTTTTGATCGAGACGATGACACTATTACATTATGTGAAATCAAATATTCTGATAGATCATTTGAAATAAAAAAATCCTATTTTTCTAATCTGAAAAAATAAAGTAGAGGTTTATAAAAAACAAACAAAGACGTCTAAACAAATTTTCATGACAATGATTACACTCAATGGTGTCAAAGCAAATAAGTATTCTGAAAAATTAATTGCCGGCGAGGTGAAGCTGAGCGATTTATATGCAAGTTAAATTTATATGGCCACTTATATGCACTTCATAGGTGGCCATATAAATTATGTCAGTGTTCCAACTATATTTTTAAAATAAGTGGAACACTGGCATTACTTTCCTTGTAATTATTATTTCAGGATGTAAGTACGGTTAGCTAAAACGTGCTTAAAGAAATTGCTCCGCTAACTAAAAGCCAGCCAAAAGAAATTGACAATCAACTAAAATCTACACATTATTACATAACCCGCTGAAAATAAGAGTATTTTTATAAAAAAACAAACAACCCTTTTAACCCAAATTCCACTGTTACCCCTCGTTTGTTTGCAGAAAGAATAATTATGCTAACGAAATAGTCAATGGCATTGTGACGTTGGATGATTTTTTCAAGGATTAGGGGGTGTAAGTTAGTGTTCCACTTATCCGATGCCGATAGTTGGAACACTAGCATCACTGCCTAGGAACCCAAACGCCTGCTATTGACACTTTTCCCAGCGCTCAAATCTTCAACCTTGTGATTAATTTCTTTTGAAAGTTTTTCAAGCTTTTTAAAGTCTACATCTGTTTTATTTAGCTTCTTAACATATTCTTCTACACGCGTCAGTTGCTCAGATAACGTATGTAAACTTTCAACGTCATCATTATATGTGGCTGCATTTAATTTGGTTAATAGCTTGCTAAGCTGTTTGTTTGCTTTAAGCGTTGCTAATATCTCAGCAGGATCTGGGACTGTTTCTTCATCAATATTATTGAGTTTAAAAATTATCTTTAATTGTTGGATGACATTACTAGTGTTTACATATTGCGCTAGCATTTGATGTTGATGTTCAATTTTGACTTTAATATCCGAAGGTCTGTCACTAATATAAGCGATACGTTCATCCATTTTTTGCTTCTTGAACACTTCTGCTATATCTTTTACAGTGCAGTCATTTAGCACTTTATAAAAATCATCTGGGCTCAGTGCTGTGCCATTTTTATCTTTTATTGATAATTGCTGATCATGCATCTCCTTAGCGTATTCACTTACTATTTTTTCATTAGCTTGTATATGTCTTTCATTCCAGCCTACACTGACTTGATTTATTGCAGCATGCGCTTGCTGTATTGTTTTTTCTATAGTTTGTCTTTGACTTCTAAGACGGTCTAGATATTCATCTATTTGTTTCTTCACTTCCTCCATTTGTCTGAAACGAGTTTCTTGATCTGATTGATTATCTGCATCCCTTATCTTTTGCTCTATTTCCAACATTTCACTGTGCTGTTTTTTATCTGCACGTTCTTTTGCTTCTCGTTTTCGTACTTCTCTATCCTTTATCACCTCAATACGTAAAGCCTTATACATTGCAACATCTTCAGCGACGGATTGTACAAGTGCATTTTGAAGCTCGCGTAAAAATTCCTTTGCGCGCGGATCATGTGGATTAGATAAATTAACTGGCTGACTACTCATAAACTTTATTCCCCCATATTAAGTTTTTACGATAGGCTTAATGATACCGCTAAATGCTATCCCCTGCGATCATCATTTCACCCACTAAGATCGACCCAGTCAGCACATTACCCCGATGGTCAACATCATTACCCACTGCCACCATATTCGCGTAAATATCCTTCAAATTCCCTGCAACCGTAATCTCGTGCACTGGATATTGAATCTCGCCATGCTCCACCCAATAGCCACTTGCACCGCGAGAATAATCACCGGTCAGCACGCTCACGCCATTGCCCATCATCTCGGTAATTAACAAGCCCTTGTCCATCGTCTTCATGAGTCCTGCTAAATCTTGCGCGCCTGGTTTTAGGATTAAATTGTGCATACCCCCGGCATTACCTGTTGAAGGCATACCCAATTTACGGCCCGAGTACGTACCGAGCGCATAAGAGCGCAGCACCCCCGCCTCTACATACACATTGCGGCGTGTGGCAACGCCATCGCTATCGAAAGGTTCGCTGCCCAAGGCGCGGGCGAGATGTGGTTGCTCTTCCAAGTGCACAAAATCGGGAAAAAGGCGATTGCCCAGCTGATCTACCAAAAAAGAAGCCTTGCGATAGAGATTGCTGCCGGAAATCGCAGCGCCAAAATAACCTAACAAGCCGCGTGCCTCTTCTGGGACAAAAAGCACTGGCGCGCGTCTTGTTGACAAGCGCCTTGCCCCCAAGCGACGTACGGTGCGTTCTGCCGCTTCACGCGCGAGCGCTTTCACGTCATGCAATCCTCCCGGGAAAGAGGCTGTTGTGTAATCGTAGTCACGTTGCATCTCGCCCTTCTCTTTAGCAATCAGCACACAGCTCACTTCGTGATGTGCATAAGGGTAAACGCCGAGAAAGCCGTGGCTATTAGCATAGAGGTTCAAAGATTGCTCTGTGCTAACAGTCACATGTTCAGCATTGATGATGCGCTTGTCATATGCTTTTGCTTCCCGCTCGCATAAACAAGCGAGCTCAATCGCTTCAGGCACGGTAATCGTCCACGCCTCACCTAAATCAAGTTGGGGATAATCCCAGGCCATAGCCTCTTTCGCTGCAAGGCCTGCGTACGGGTCTTCATCCGTAAACTTCGCAATATGGCACGCAGCATCCACCGCTGCTCGAATCGCCTCCGGACGCAAATCAGAAATACTCGCCGTGCCCGCGCGTTTGCCAAAATACACATGAATGCCCACAACTTTATCTTGGTTATATGAAACCGTCTCGACTTCACCATCGTGAGCACTCACTGAAAAACCTTTATCTAATGAAACCGAAACTTCTGCTTCACTAGCGCCTCTTTGTGCTGCTTCTTTTAGAATAAGATGAGCAATTTCGCTCATTTTATGCTGATCAAATGTATTTTCTTTACTTACGTTATGCATTTGTTCCACCTACCACCAATTCATCAACAAGTAACGTGGGTTGGCCAACGCCGACCGGCACGCTCTGCCCATCTTTGCCACACACACCCACACCGGCATCAAGCTGCAAGTCATTGCCGACCATCGAGACTTTGGTTAGCACATCTGGGCCATTGCCGATCAGTGTTGCGCCTTTCACGGGTGCAGTCACACGACCATCTTCGATCAAGTATGCTTCACTGGTCGAAAACACAAACTTGCCTGACGTGATATCCACCTGCCCGCCGCCAAGATTGACAGCATACAATCCTTTTTTTACGGATTTAATAATCTCTTCGGGCAAATGCTCACCAGGTAGCATATAGGTATTGGTCATGCGCGGTAGCGGCAAACTCGCATAAGACTCGCGACGCCCATTGCCTGTTGATGCAACACCCATCAAGCGTGCATTGTGTTTATCCATCATGTATGCCTTCAAAATCCCCTTCTCGATGAGTACATTGTGT